>ERZ1034952.1434-NODE-1434-length-19370-cov-99.948589_pt1 | contig 19370 bp, 9 predicted proteins | sample MGYA00520625_ERZ1034952 | MGnify/ENA primary metagenome ERZ1034952 (study PRJEB33766, sample SAMN09781773) | gut metagenome | biome: gut microbiome | host: Homo sapiens | place: Madagascar | study: EMG produced TPA metagenomics assembly of the PRJNA485056 data... | reverse complement strand
CAGCTTTGCTTGCGCTCCTGTTAGTCGGGGTGCAGGTATTCGCCCAGTCAGCCGTTTCCGGAAAGGTCACGGACGAGACAGGGGAACCCTGTGTCGGGGCCAATGTCCTCATAAAGGGCACGACCACCGGCACAATGACAGACTTGGACGGTAACTACAGCCTGCCTCACGTCAAGCAGGGAGCCATCCTCGTGTTCTCAAGTATTGGTTACAGCACTCAGGAAGTCAAAGTCGGCTCCTCGGCTGTCATCAATGTTGTTCTTCAGGGTGACAACAGATTCCTCGATGAGGTTGTGGTTGTCGCCTACGGTACTCAGAAAAAGAAGGATGTGACCGGTTCCATCACCGACGTGAAGTCCGAGATCGTGGCCATTCAGAACACCACGACCGTCTCCAGGGCACTCGAGGGAGCCGCTCCTGGTCTTCAGGTCTCTATGGTTGACGGTCAGCCTGGTTACGATATGGCCATCCGTCTTCGTGGTGTCAGCTCCACGAACGGCGCTTCGGCCGCCGCCCTCGTCGTGATCGACGGTGTGGCCCAGCAGACCAACTCCACCTACGAGAACCCTCTTTCACAGCTGGATCCTAACGACATCGCCTCTGTGACCGTCCTCAAGGACGCCGCCTCGACCGCCCTCTATGGATCAAGGGCCGGTAACGGTGTGATCCTCATCACCACAAAGAGAGGCTCCGAAGGCAAGTCAAAGATCTCCTTCCAGAGCCGCTGGGGATGGAACTCCATCGGAAACTACAACGTCAACTCGATCGACACCGCCGCTGAGTATTATGAATATGCCTGGCAGTCAATCTACAACTCTTACCGTTACGGCGTGAACGGAACAGGTCTTCCTGGAGTTGATGCGAACGGCAACTACTACACAAACATCGCCACTCCGAACCACACAGACGAGGAGGCAAGGCTATTTGCCAGCCAGCACCTGTTCGACTACAACGGAAGCGAGACCCAGTTCCAGAAGAACGCACTCGGCAACAATATGGCCTACAATGTTCCTGGGGCGATCTACACGCCTACGGGATCCGGCTCGAACGCATCCGCGACTATGAGCGGTGCTTACCTTGTCGATCCAGTAACCGGAAAAATCAACAAGGACGCAAGGCTGCTCTACAATGGTGACGCAGCTGACATTATGTTCAAAAAAGCCTTCCGTCAGGAATATAACCTTTCGGCCAGCGGCGGATCAGACAAGATCCACTACTACGCTTCCCTAGGTTATCAGGACGAGCCTTCATTCTTGATTGCGAGCTCGTACAAGCGTTACAGCGGACGTATGAATGTCGATGCCCAGGCTCTCAAGTGGCTGAAGATCGGCGCCAATGTCGGCTATTCAAAGACCAGCACCAGAGCTCAGGCCGGTAAGTGGGGCTCCCGTCAGATCGGTGGAGCGTATGGCAACGCCATGCTTCACGTCAAAGGATGGCAGCCAATCGAGCCAGTCTACACCATTGACAAGAACGGTGACTATGTTCTCGATGCCAACGGTGACAAGATTCTGAACACCAAGAACGCCTCGTATTCACCGCTCGGTGTCGCCACAAGTCCTTATGGCAGTGACTTCAAGTACATCGCCGAGACCAACATCGAGCGTCAGGACATCTCAACATGGACAACCCGTCTGTTCGCCGATGTCAATTTCCTGAAGTATTTCAACTTCAACGTGAACTTCAATATGGACGAGTCACACTGGAAACGTACGATGTACGTGAACAGTGTCGCGGGCCGCGGAACTCCTAACGGAGGATTCGGTATCAAGACCTACCAGCGCCGAATCATCAACACCCAGCAGATCCTTACCTATAATCAGGACTTCGACAAGCATCACGTTGACGCTATGCTAGGTCACGAGTATGAGGATCTGAACAGGGATGACCTCAATTTCGGCACTGGTTACGAGCTGATTCCGGGTTATGCCATCGCCGGAAACTTCATCGGCCGCTATGTCAACGCTGGTGGTGAGAACTCCACTACCCCTGGCTTCAGTACAAACATCTACAGGACAGAGTCTTACCTGAGCCGTTTCAACTACAACTACGACAGCAAATATTATCTGTCTGGATCCCTCAGGCGTGATGCCGCCTCCAAGTTCACAAAGGACAACCGCTGGGGTACATTCTGGTCAGTCGGAGCCGGTTGGCGTTTCTCAGAGGAAAGCTTCCTTAAGGAGATGAAGACATGGCTTGACAACGCCAAGCTGCGCGCCAGCTATGGTGTGACGGGTAACTCCAATGGTCTTACCTCTTATTATCTCAACCACTACTGGTACTACGCTGTCGCCACGTGGCAGACAAGCTCAAGCGGTACCGGCGTTCCTGCCTCAACCGCCATCAGAACCGGCAACGACTTGGTTCGTTCCGACCTGACTTGGGAGAACATCCACCAGTTTGACCTTGGCCTTGACTTCAGTGTCCTGAGGAGCCGCATCACCGGTGCGCTTGACTTCTATGACCACAAGACTGTCAACTCTCTCTTCAATCAGTCAGTCTCCCCTCTCGCCAGCGCCGGCTACACCACCGTTCTTGGAAACGCTGCCAAGGTCCGCAACAGAGGATTCGAGATAGAACTCGACGCTGACATCATCCGCAAGAAAGATCTCACCCTCAGCGTTGGCATCAACGGAACACACTACCGCACCACGCTTCTGAGCGTTCCTGCCGACCAGATTCCGAACTACGACGAGACCATGGATCTCCCTAAGGGCTGCTGGACCGTCGCGACTGAGGATATGGCGCAGGCCGGAACTGCAAGCCACGCCGGACGAGGAATATTCTACCTCCGTGGAGAAGGAAAGGATCTTTTCAACCTCTATATGCCTAAATATGCCGGTGTGGACGAAAAATCCGGTCTTCCGCTTTATTGGCACAGAGTCACTTACTATGATGTGAATATGAACGAGACCACAGGTGTCTACGAGCACGGAGGACGTTACGCCAACTATAAGGTGGGTGACAATGTCAAGACAGACGTTGCGGCAGACGCATCTTACTACGAGGTAGGATCTGCCACTCCTGATTGGATCGGAGGTCTTACCCTCAGCCTGAAATGGAAAGATTTCGATTTCAGCGTCGTTTCCGCTTACCAGATCGGAGGCAAGTTCTTCTCTATGGAGTACTCCCAGCATCTGTTCCGCGGCTCATCTATGGGCAGACAGCGTATTCCTGTCTCAAAGGATCTCGTGGGCAACACCTGGAATCCGGACAACACCAGTGCCTATTACCCTATGCAGTGGTTCCCAAGTTCAGGCGCAAGCAGTTACTATCTTGATGGATCTTTGCTGCCAGGCTCTCACAACTACACAGACATGAGCCTCTTTGACGCAAGCTACTTCCGTGTGAAGAACGTGACCATCGGCTACACCCTGCCTAAGAAACTCACAAAAAAAGTCAACATCAGTGCCCTCCGTGCGTTCGTCTCAGCTGACAACGTGTTGATTTTCTCTCAGCAGAAAGGTGTGGATCCTACTTTCTCAACAATCGGAGGAAAAGAGGTTGACACCTTCATCTACCCACAGATGCAGACTCTCACCATCGGTTTGAATCTTGATTTCTAAAATTAAACGCGAATAAATATGAAAACATATAAAAGTCTTTTGGCTGCCGCGATCCTTGGCTTGAGCTTTTCATCCTGCACCTCACTGCTGGATGTCAACAATCCGAACTATTTCACGGATGATGAGATGGCAGAATTCATCAATGGAAGCGAGGAAGCTGAGCAGCAGGTTCTGACAGGTCTCGTTGGTTCTCTGCCGGGTTACATCAACATCTACAACGCTGCGATCGCCGGTGGCTATTCCAACGCTTCCGCTTACGAATCCAATTTTGAGTTTCGCCGTTTCTGCCAGTCTGGCGATGTGGTTGAAGGAGATAGACTGAATCAAGGAACATACTCGACTTGGTATCAGAATCTTGCAAACAACACTTATTGGAGAACAGATCAGGAGATCCAGAACTATGGCTACTATCTCGCCCCTGTACTCAAGCTCGGACCCGCACTCAAGGCGCTTGACTTCCTTACCGAGGAGCGTGTCAAGAAGTATCCAAGAATGGGTTCCAGCCGCGCCCAGGCACTGACAATGAAGGCTATCTGCTACATGATGCTGATGGAGCGCTACACAGACCTTCAGGATGTAACCTCCACTACAAAGCAGGGCTGGCCGATCTACGATGCCTACACCTATAATGCCGCCAAGGCTCCGCTTTCGGTCGCCGAGACCTGGAGTTGGATCAACACTACGCTCAAGGAGGCAGTGGATCTTTTCCACGATTCCACGCTCGGAGAGAAAGGCTATACCATCGGTAACGAGGCTGCCCAGATCTACGACATAGACTGTGCCGTGGCACAGTACTACCGTTGTCGCGCCGCCCTCGACAGCAAGGACTGGAAGACCGTGATAGAGGCGGGGAATGACCTCCTCAGCCATTTCCCTAACCTGATCAACGCCGAAGATTATGGTATGAAGGCAAGCTTGTTGGCCTCTGTGAACTCTCGCGCTGGTGTCACCGCATCCCTGCCTCAGGGAACATCTTGGAACGGATCCGACTTCAACGCCACACAGAACGCCTTCTACAATCTGGAGAAGAATCCAGAGGCGATTTTCGGCGGTGCCAGAGGCTCATCCAACATCTTCTGGACTAACGCAGGTCTCAATGCCCTCAAGCGCAGCCCTTCAGGCTACTATCAGGTGGACAAAGGAATCTATGACGCACTTTCGGATGATGACTGCCGCAAGGCTTGCATTCTCCCTGAGGATTTCGAGGATTTCCACGTTTACACCAACAACGGAGCAGACACGACATGGTACCAGTACACTATGCCGAAATACACGTCTCTCAAATGGGCGGCATCCTCGGCTATCGGTTACAAAAACCACACGAACGAGGCTACCACATCCGACAACATATACCTCCGTTCCTCAGCCGTCTTGCTGATGGTCGCTGAGGCATACGCTCAGGGTGGGCAGGACGCTCAGGCAAAGGCATTGCTTGACAAACTGCTTGCGGCCCGCACAAAGAGCGGCGCCACCGCCATGACATGCGACAACACGATGCCTGGCAAGAGTGTTATGGAGATGGTCAAACTTCAGTGGCGCATCGAGATGTGGGGAGAAGGCGATTGGGCGTTCTTCAACCAGAAGCGCTGGGGCGTTCAGAACGCCCGTGGAGCGAACCATTGGAGCGAGACTCAGATTCCTGCCGAAGGCTTCACTTGGGAGATTCCTCAGAAGGAGCGTCAGGGCAATCCTTACTGGAACTAACAGTCATTATCCACAACTAGAATTATATTCAGATGAAAAAAATATTATTGACATTCGCTTGCGCTCTTTCCGCAATGGCAATGTTCTCAGCCTGCGACAAGGGAGAGGATGTGAAGGAGTTCAAGGATGAAAACGCTACCGTGAAGGCCTTGACAATCGAGGCTACCCTTCCGTCCGCACAAGGTGAGGGCATGAAGACTGCTTTCACAGCCAAGGATTTCCTCCGTATACGTTTCGCGAAGGCTGACGGTACTTCAGTGGGAAGAACCCAGATCCTCAGAGGCGAGGCGGCAGAAGGCAAGACCGCGTCATTCAGCAACCGTGTGGCCGTGCCGAATGACGCAGAAACGGCTTTCGTCTATGTTGACAACAACGAGACTAATCTCGTGAACTATGGATCCGCTCCGACATTTGTGAATTTGAGCGGTCAGAAAGGTACGCTTGCTGATGCCATGGCACATCAGGTGATTGTTGGCTCCACCCCTGTCAGCGGCCTGTCAGGAGGTAAGGGCTCCGTATCACTCGCCTACAAGACCGGTATCGCAAAGATCGTAGTGTCTTATCCGGAGGGAACCAGAGTCAAACAGGGCGAGACCACAATAACGCTTGGTGGAGACGCACAGTACAACAAGATTGAACTGATGCTTGATTCTCCTGAAAAGTCAAGCACGAAAGGTGCAATCACCGTCCCTGCCATTGTTGACACGGTGAAATGCACCTCCACCGCTTACGTCGCCATCTGGCCTGTAGGTGGAGAGTACACCAACACCAACCTCATCTCCCACATCCAGACTACCACCTACGGCAATGCGCTTGAGGTCACGAACATCACGGCAGGAAAGACGACCGAGATCGTTCAGGGTGTTGACGCCAAAGAGTTCAACTATTGGATCGGCGATGAGGAATATAAAGTCCATGATGTCTATGCGAAGGTTGAGAGCGCTAGCAAGTGGATCACAGTGAAGGATGGTGTCCTTACAGTCGGGGAGAACAAGACCGGTAGCGTACGCGTCGGAAAGGTTGTGCTTGACAACGGCCACACCTACATCTTCACCCAGATCGGAGCCAACGACTTCAAGGGAAGCTGGACGCTTTACTCGAAATTATTTGACCCTAACAAGACACTGGGTAAGGGTAACACCAATGCGGACAAAACTGTTGTCACATTCGGTGAGCCACGTCAGCGAGAGACCTTGAAGGATGCCGCTGGCAAAGAGCACACAAACAACCTTGGCATCAAGGGCCTTTATCTTGATTCGGTTCTGGACGCTTGTGTCGAGATTGACTACAATGAAAGGACTGTCAAATTCGGTGTGTTCTTTGACCGCCGCGCAGCCCAGAAAGCCGCAGACGGAAAGTTCTGCACATATATTCCTGAATGTTCTGGCGGAAACGGTTGGGGCAACTACAACTTTGCTCCTGGTGACAAGGGATTCTCCGATTCCAACTACGAGTGGCTCTGGTTCACGGTAAGCGAAGACCTGAAGACCCTAAAGTACCAGTACTATGGTGCGGGTCAGATGACCAGTAACGGCAAGTACTACATCTGCGGAATCTCTATTCCGAAGGCCACTTCAACCGACAAGGCTTCCATTGCAGGCAGATATGACGTGATTTATCAGGCCAACTACAACGGAAGCAACGAAGAAAGCATGTACTTCAAGAAGTAATCCTGCATTCAGTCAATCCAACAAAAGAAGGCGACCGGAAACCCCGGCCGCCTTCTTTCTTTGGCAATGGCAGTTAAAAACATCACCTTAAAGCCCCTATCTGCTCTTTGGTAAGCCCGGTCAACTGTAGGATCTGCCCTATCGGCATACCGATTTCAAGCATGGCCTTGGCTACTTCGGTCTTACCTTCGGTTATTCCTTCAGCCTTACCTTGGGCCATACCTTGGGCCATGCCTTCAGCCATACCTTGGGCCATACCTTGGGCCATGCCATCTGCGATTCCTTTGGCCTCTCCGTCGGCATAGCCTTTCTCGAAGCCCTTGCGCTCGGCGAATACGCGCTGCGCCAGAATGTCCCTCTCGTTCATCTTGTCGATCTCGTATTTAAGTTTCTTCTCCTTGTCGAACGCCGCCACCTCGCACGCCTCGGCGAGCCGTCTGGAGATTCCTCCGGCCTCCTCGATCCACTCCGGAATCTTTTGGAAGCCACCGCTGTTCCTGAATATGTAGAACAGCCTGTCGGACTCCGTCACGCACTCCTCCAGCGTCTTGGTGAACAGTGTCATCTCCACAAAGATAACACTAATTGTCTGATTCGCAACCATTCCGGTGCGTTTTTCCGTGAACTGCCAGTAGGAGATGAAGTGGTCGGTGTCCCAGAGCGACTCGTCGTCGTGCCTCAGGCGATAGTTCAGGAAGGAGACCACATAGACCGGGTGGAGCTTCCCGTACAGATCCCCCTCCGACAGTTCCAGATGGTACAGTCCTGACGCGTAATAGACGCACCTCTCGAAGAAGCTGTCCTCCTCCGAGGCCTGCATCTCCACGATGAACGTCCTGTCGTCCTTGTCCACACAGACCAGGTCGAGTACTGTCTTCTTCCCGTAGATCACATCCTGTTGCTGCTCCCGGTCGGAATATTCCTTGATGTCCTCGATCCTCGCCTCGGGAGGCAGGATCTGGTTCAGTACCCCGATGAGGATGTCCTTGTTGTTCCTGTCCGCGAACACGGCCTTGAAGCCCACGTCGCTCCGCAGGTTGACGAACGGAGCGAGCTCTTGTCTCTTTTCATTGAAATACATAGTTCAAATTTTAAACAAACATTTGAACAGCAATAATATGCACAATAAATGTAAAAAACGAAAAGAAACATATACGGATTATAAAAAACAGAAATATTTTCGGTTGTTACTCCCTTAAGTAACATGAAAAAAATAAGTTGCTTCAGATTAAGAGAAGATTTTCGAGGATAGATCTTTTTTTGAAGAAGGAGTGTGCCGGTGGCACATGACTGATGAGAAAAGAGATCTAGACCGAAAAGATTCCTTAAGATGATGCAGGTTATTTTTTGAAGGTTACTAAATACCACTTGGAACCTATCTAAGCGGCTAGCCCGATGGTTCGGGCTCACAAACCATGGTTCGGCAGACTCTGTTGCCGTACGCTGGCAGACGCTTTGACGAGCTCAGCGACCACCAGCGTATCAGAACCGAAGAGCTGCACAGCGCCCAAAAACTTTCTCCGAATATTTCCGTAAAGTATAACTGGCTGTCTTTGAATATATTCGCAAATCCTGCCAGTCATATTCAGAGGGCAGCCTTTTATAACTCTTTAATATTCAATAAACAACATTTTACGTCTTGATATTCATCAATCAGTGGAATCCGGGTGCTTTCGTGCTTGGGATGTTACCTACATGGTTTCACAAATTAATAAGGGGCAGACCGGATGTCGAGCCTACCCCCTATAAAGTATTATTCAAGCGAGTTATTTCTTTGCGAAATATCCTCCTCCATTGGTACCATTATATGTCCATTTGTTGTTGTAGTTGAACTGATAAATAGTAGTGTAACCGCTTTCCTTGTAACCTTTGGTCACAAATGAGAAGCCGCAGCAGTACATCCCTTCAGAAACGAGTCTTTGGGTACCTGTGCCAATACCGAACTTAGGAGATCCGAATATGTCGTCAACTCCCCATCCGATCCATGCATGGTTGCAGCCGTCAACACCGAACTTAAGCGGAGCGTAATAACCCGTTCCATAACCCGTAGTGTTGGTGAGTTCGGTGATGCAGGCAACCTCGGTTCCGTTGCTTACCTTCTGGTAATCCAGTGACATATAGGTGTAGATGACAGGGGTGCCATCCACAATCTCAAGGGATGCAGGAACCGCGAAGTCAAGGTACAGACCTACGAGATCAAGGTTGTGTACATGACCGTTGAGAATCTCCGGATTCTCCACAGCCTTGAACTCGACTGTTGTCTCGTGCTGCCTCTTGCCGTTGTTTACGATCTTGGTATTGCTGACGCCAGTGGTCTTGAAGGAATAATTATAGAACGTATAATTCCCCGCAAGATCTTTAGCCTCAACCTGATTTACAGTGATCTTGCTGCCGTTGGAAAGTTCCAAGGTTGCAGTACGTGGCGCTCCGGTGGTGTTCTCTGTCCAGGATGCGACACCGTCCTTGTAGCTCAGCCAACCTCCGACACCGGCGGTCTTGCCGTTATCCGCAACTGGTCCGGAGAGTTCTCTTGAGCCGGATTTGTCATCTTCCCAAAGTTCCACCTTTTCCGAAGGGGTGACGTCACCACAGTTGAAGGTCGCGGTGACCGGGGCACTCTCGGCATCCCAGGAATCCACGGCGACAACAGAAACGGTGTACTGACCGGACTCTGAAAGGGTTCCGAAACCGTAGGTCCAGCTGGACTTCATCTCCGAGGTATTCGGATGGAGGTAGAAATCAGCGAGGATCTTCTTGGTCGCGACCACATTGCCACCCTTTGAGAGTGTGATGACATAGTGGTGGACAAACTCATCATCCTTGCCCGCGGCGAATGTCACGGAAGCAGCCTCGTTATCCTTTACATCCTTGGCCTCGATCGTGCTCATTGTCGGAGCCTGGTTGGCGGCCTTGCGGGTCACGTTGTTGTACTTCGCGAGGTTCGCACCGGCGGCGTCAGGGTACTGCATTACATAAGGTTCACCGATGGTTCCGTTGTTGAAGAAGTCCATCTTTACGATACGCATGTTGCCGTTGACATCGAACTGTACCAAATAACCCTGCGAGAAGTTGTTGGCATCGTTCATCACGGTAGGGGTGCTGCTGATGCCTTCCCAGCCGGCAGGCTCGATGGCCATATACCTTGTGGATCCACATCCGAGAGCCGTCCACTTACCCTGCCAGAGGGAACGCGGATCGTTGATCGGGAAGTGGAGGTGGCCGTGGAACGAGACAACCTGAGGATATTTCTCAAGCACGCCTGTAAGAACCCTTGTGGCCCAGTAGTTAGGCAGAGTGGAAGTCCAGACTCCGCCGTCCTCACCAAGGAGACTGCCGTAGATCGTGTTGTAGATCATAGGGTGCGTCAGCACAATCACGTACCTGTTAGGATCAGTCTTCGTGATGGCATCCAACTGCTGGTCAAGCCAAGTGATGACGTTTGGTGAATATGTGATCGGCTGGTCGCCGTTAGGAGTCACAGCGAGAATATGATAGCCTCCGATGACGCAGTGGCGAGCCTCGTAGTTGTTCCTCATCGTGTTGTCGATGTCTGTCTTGAAATATTCATCGCCGAATGTATTGGCCATAGCGACCGACTGAGCGACAGTGCTTGGAGTCCAATCATATTTAGGATTCATGTCGTGGTTGCCGATCGTGTAAATCATCGGAACTTCCGTAGGCTTGAATACATCCTCGTAGAGAGCCTTGAAATTTTGCGCCATCGTGATCTCCGCCCTCTGGATGAGGTCACCGACAACCATCACTCCGTCGATTCCGTTGGCATCGCTCTCGGCTGCCTTGACTTTGAGCTGGTTGAGGGCCGAGGTGAACTTATTGGCGTAGGCATCGCTTGAGCCCTCGATGTGCACGTCACTGATGGCGGCGAGGGAAAGGGCGATCTTGGACTCGTCAAAGACAGGCGAGAGCTCACGTGGAGCCTCGATCTCTCCGGCGTTGTAAACCTTGCCTGGCTGAGTCTCAAGTGTCTCGTAGGAGGCGATCCTGCCGATGACGTTGTCGGAGGCATCGCAGGCCACGATTGTGTAGCCGCTGTTCAAGAGAAGGTCAGGGCGGAGACCGATATGGTAGGTGCCGGCTCCGTTGACATATTTCCTGATGGAAACTGTGCTTTCAAAGTCTGGTGACGGGTTGTCAGAAAGGGTGTAATCTGCGAAAGCGATGAAGGCGTTCTTGTTGATGACCTCACCGTTGTTGCCTGAGACCCTGACATACTTGGTGTCCGGGTTGGTGACTGTCACAGAAAGAAGAGAGAACATGTTCTGGAACTTCAGAGTCATGTCGTTCTTGTCGCATCCTGCCACGGTAACGGAAGGCACCGCATCGCGGCACCTGTCCATATTGTCCGTTGACCAGTACTGCTTGAGCTTGAAGCCCTTGACTCCGCAGTCCTTGAGCATTCCGTAGAAATATTCAGCTTCTTTGAGAAGCTTTCCGGAAGAGACGAATGTGGCGGTCTTGCCGTCAGAGGTAACGTCTGTGGCCTTCATTGTCTCCTTAGAGGTGAAGTTGCCCTTCACGCTGTAGACGACAATCTCGTCTCCTGCGCTCCAGGTCGTCTTGAATCCGGCGGGAGCGTCAGGGAGCTCGGCTTTGAACTTGATCTCGGTCAGAGTCGGCTTTTCAGGTTCTTTGTCCGAACCGCCTCCGTTGTCCTCCTTCACGTTGCAGGAAAGGAAAGTCGTAGCGGAGACCAATGCCGCCAGAAAGAATATTGACATTTTTTTGATGTTCATTTTTCCCAAATAGTTTAATTATTAGTTGGCGTCAGCCTCGATGTAGCCCCAGACAGTAAGCTCCCAAAGGTCGAGGTAACCCTGCTTGTTCCTGGAGTTGGTGAAGACAATCGCAATATAGCGTCCTGATTCCATCGTGCAGTTCCTGCTGCCGGGGTTGTCACCCCAGTACAGCAAGGAATTACATATCGGAGTTCCGAATACTGAAGCGAAATTCTTCTCATCCGGATTGAACGGTTCGTTGCCTGTGAAAATCTGGAAGTTGAAGATGTAACGGTAGCTCATTTTAGGGTTACGAGCCATGGAGAAAGTCTTGTAAGTAGGCTCTTTTCCGGCTTCGCAATTGGTGTCAATTGACAATATCTTAGGGAAATTATTGCCTGCGGTACTGTGCCAACGATGATTGGCATCCGCGATTCCATCGAATATCTTGTCCGGAGTATTCTCTCCCATAGTGCCGCCAGTGGTTGCGGTAACAGTCCAATCCTTGGTGTCAAGCGGATAGACAATCGGGTAGGAGGACTTTGTCCACTCCATCCAGGCCGTGTCCCTACCGTCGCTTGGAAGGAATCCGGAGCTGAACTCGAAATACTTTCCGCGCATGGCGTTAGTGAGTTTGAAGTTGACTTCCCTCGGGGTCATCCTCGGACCGAACTCGACCCATTCGCCGTCAAGATTCTTGTAGCGGAACTTGGTGGCGACCATCTCCGATGTCGATTCTGTGAGCTGGACAGTAGCTGTGGTGCCGTCAACCCAAGCGTGTTTGAACTGCCTTTCCTCATGCGTGGAGAGCCAATTCATTCCGTAAGGTGTGGCGGACTTCTCCGCGGCGATGGACTTGTTTCCGAGTTTGTCGAAATTCACTATGTCGAACGTGTAACTTCTGTCGGCAAGGTTCGTGATTGTTACAGACACAGTATCTGAAAAATCCGAATAATTCAGATCAAGAGAGTCGGTGTAGTTGTCCCAATAGACCCTGGCACTTCTCAAGGAAGGATCCTTGGGAACAGGCCAAAACAAGGTGACCTTCTGAAAACCTGTTTCGGAAGTAATGTTTGCGGCCTTGGCAGGATAGATGTAGCCTCCATCCTTGATGAACTCCTTGTAGATGTCATCCTGAGATGTGCAGGAGACAACCGAGCCAAGAATGGCTGCCGCAGCAAATATGCTCGTTTTCAATGTTTTCATATTCATCATAGAGTAATTTATTACCTATATTCCTGAAGAACCTGCCCGAATGGCGTAAGCTCGCCCATCTGAATCTTGGAGGATTTTGTGTCGAATCCATAAGTTCCGAAAGAATCAATGAATACAACACGTAAATACCGGAGCTCATCATAGGCGTGAGGATATTCCTCGTTATTGAACTCAAAGTCATTGCCAGCATTCCAGTAGGCATTGTCATCCTGTGTGATAACACCAGGTGAACCGTCAGGGTCATAGCCGGATGGTTTGGCCTGCTCGAATCTTCCAAGAAGGAACCAAGAATTGTCAAATCCGTGGGTGTTGCCTTCTACTTTTTCACCTGTCGGATTCGCACTACCCCAAAATTCGAAAATTCTTGGATGTGCGGCAGTGTATGTCAAATAACCTTGCCCACGAGGCAAAGTCTTGATATGGCTTAACTTGGTCTTGACTCCAAGGTCAATTGTGAGCCATGTAGGGAGGTCAAGCTGCTTGCTGTCAAATATATAATTACCTTTTCCGTCATCATTCAACTTGTCCCAAAGATTTTCGATCTTGTATTTTGTCGCGCTGGCCGTACAGTTGTCATCCTTGATTTTGGCATCTCTGAACTTATCCTTATCCAATTCCACTTCCTCAAGAGGTGTAAGGATTGCCTTAACGGTGTCTGACACATTACCCCACCTGTCACGGAGATAAGCTCCGAATATGGCCTCTACAGGCTCTATCCCTCGTCTCGGAAGAGTGATGGTCTCGGCGGCCGTGAACAAGGTTGTCACCTGCTCCCATTTCATTTGAGAGGTAGGTTTTTCAAAATCACTCAAGTCTGTGTCCCTAAGGAGAACAATTGTAAGATTCTCTTTAGGGGTGTTTCCATCTATGCGAACCTTAACACCTCCGAAAGTCTGGTAAAGTGTGGCTTTAGCAAGTGAGATAGCCGGCTCAAGAGGAGTAATCTCAACTTTCACGGGTGTTGATTCAACTTCATTCACATTAATAGCCGCAATCTCAACGGTATGTGGCTTAGTGTCAACAAAGCCGACCACGGTCAGGCTGTCAACATAACGAGAGATTTTTGAATTGACCTGCTTTCCATTACGTGTATACCTTGCGATTACACCTTTCACGTTGTCATCATCCGGAATATTCACCTTGATGACAGCACCGCCGCTGATGCTTCTGACGCTTTCCACCGAAACAGGGCTGGGAGCCGGAATATTATCATTCTTCTGATCTACTCTGCCAAAATCATTCGCTCCGTCATTGCAGGCGGTTATGAAAATGGCTGATAATAGAAGAGTGAACGTCGTTTTAATTATGTTATTCATTCCTTATGACTTTTAAAGTGTTACCATCCAAGATTCTGTACGAGATTAGGGTTTCTTTCAATGTAGTATGTGTAGATAGGCCAGAAATAATCCTTTAGACCGAAATTCTGGTCTGCGATGTAGGTCTTCTGGTAGTAGTCCTTGGCAGCTGGCGCCATAACACGGAATCCATATATTCCTTTCTGGTATTCTGTTGAAGCTTCTTTCCAACGGCGTAGATCCCAGAACCTCTGGCTCTCGAACGCAAGCTCAATCAGACGTTCGCGGTGAATGATCTCACGCATTCCGGCCTGTGACCTATAGAGGTCAGGACGTGTGCTGTAATTATCCCAAGACTCTTTTACTCCAGGAATACCGGCACGCTTGCGAATAGCGTCAAGAGCGTTGAAAAGTTCCTCGCTGTATGCGCCGTTTGGTCCCTCAACCTCGTTGATGGCTTCAGCATAAAGCAGATAGAGGTCAGACAAACGAATTATAGGCCACGGGAACCAATATGACGCAAGGCTCGCGGTTGATGATGTTCCGGACCAGGTAACCCTGTATGGAGCCAATTTCTTGGGAAAATATCCTGTTACAGGGCCAGCTTCCTTATTGTTGGACTTACCATTTGAGTTACCTCCGCGAGCTTCAAGTGTGTGTACATCATCAGGAGTCAAGTCATTGTAGTTGGACAACGCACCGAGCCATTTTCCACCGTCGAACCCAAGATCGGCATAGAATCTTGGCTCACGGTCGAAGTTCAGCTGGATAGTCTCGTAACCTTGTTTGATATAGTATTTGTGGGCTGCATCCCCTGTCCTGAGTTTAAACTGATCTACACTAGCGAATTCCTTGTCGTAATTGATAGGAAGTCCATTCTTCGTATAGAACTGCTCGGCGATCTTAAGTGGTACGCCAATGAAATCCGTTCCTCCGATACCTCCAAGTTTTTTTCCATCGCTTGGATCCATCTGCAGAATCGGCACACACCACTGCTGGAAAGAGGTGGTTGATACCTGAGTATTACCCCAGATCAGTTCACTGTTCCATCTTTCGCAGAAAGCGTTTCGGATTGTAAGATCTGTGACAAGAGAGTCACACATTCTATAATCTTGTTTAACATATGTCCTCTCGTATAACTTCAAGTTGGCTTCCTCGCAGATGTCAAGGGCATCCTCGCAAGCCTCAAGAGCGTCCTCCCAACGTTTAAGCTTGTCTGCGTCAGACTTGGCTGGGAAAAGCCTTTGTCCACGGCCGTCAATCAAAGACGCTTCCTCTTCATTTCCATTGAACAACGGGCTGGCCGCGTAGACAGCGACCTTGGCCTTCAGCGCCGCACAGATTGGCTTTGTGACACGTCCCAACTCGTCATCAGATGGGTTTACAATCGGCAAATACGGAAGAGCCTCGTCAAGAAGGTCGAGCACAAAGTCAAAACAGTCATCAATGTTGTCACGATAGACGCGCACTTCCTCAACATTGGAATCAATCGGAAGGCTTTCACGAATGATCGGAACCGGTCCCCATTTGCGGATAAGATTGAAGTGATAGTATGCTTTAAGGAAGGAGACTTCTGCCTTCCACTGCTGCTTCTCATCTTCGTTCATATCCGGAACCTTATCGATATTCTCCACCAGAATGTCGCAGCAACGGATTCCTTCGTACATACTTTTCCAGTCGCTGTTATAGCAGATGGCAGCACTTTGCAATCCTTTTGCGATAGGGAAAGAAGCATAGTTCTTGTTGTATAAGTACGTGGTGACACGGCTGTCCAGATCCCAAAGGTCGTCACCGGTAAGCATTCCGCTGTCTTGTCCGGCCACTCCGTCATTTGTCATATATGAATAGCAGGTGGCCAGATACCTGATGGCTGTCGATCTGAGATTGAATGCGGTTTCGATTGATGCCAGTCCATCATCCGGGACAACATCAAGGAACTTGTTGCAACCGTTGACTCCGTACAGCGAAGCCGCCGCCAGCAGTGAAATTGTGATATTCTTAAAAAACTTTTTCATAATTCTCGTACATTATTTGGTGTCAAACGTAACATTCACACCAAAGTTGAATGTCCTCTGAATAGGGTAATTAAGGCCATTACCGGCAAGCTCGGGATCCCAAAGTTTGAACTTGCTCCAGCACAGGAGATTATTGCCCTGGAAGTAGACACGCAGACTTCCAATATGGAGTTTAGTGGTCAACTTCTGTGGAATGGTATAACCAAGTTCAAGCTGTTTCAGACGAAGGAATGAACCATCCCTCATCCACCAGGTACTCGTCGCTGTGTTGTTGAGGTTTTCGTAGGCGCTGTACCTTGGATAAAGAGCGTAAATGTCACGGTTGTCCTCGCTCCAGTGGCTGTCAGCGTAAGCCTTGAGCAACTGGGTGTTGTTCACGAACGGAGCGGTACCGTACCTGTTATATTTGGTGCTGTAGGTACTTGTCGCATCAATCCAGAACGACTCTCGTCCAAGGCCTTGGAAGAACACGGAAAGGTCAATCCCTTTGTAACCGAGTGAAACACCGAATCCATAGATGATCTCAGGAGAGGTAGGATAACCGATCGGAACCATATCAGCGGTTGTGATCTTGCCGTCACCATTGACATCGGTATACTTGATGTCACCACCTCCGTAAGGAGAACCGAAAGAAGTCTGGTCAGGGCTGTTGGCCGCCTCTTCGTCATCAATGAACAGGCGCTCTGCGATGTAGCCCCAGGTCTGCTTGATGGAGTAGCCTGCGTGCTGACGGTACTTCTCTGGATAGGTGGGCTCCTCATAGACATCGTACTTGCCTGTTGACCAAGTGAAATTCGCTCTTGCGGATGTCCAGAAGTCCTTGTTCCAAACCTTTTGGTACTCAGCCTGAAGATCGACACCGTGGGCTCTGGCCTCACCGATGTTGGCGGATATTCCCGCCTGAAGTCCCATTGTCTCTGGAACGTCGGCACGAGTCATGAATATGTCCTTACGCCTCTCGGTGAAGTACTCGGCGATGAGGTCGAAGTTGTCGAACAGACCGAGTTCCACAGCGTAATTGGTCTTGTAGGATTTTTCCCAAGTGATAGCCTCGTTCGCATAGCGGGTCACATCGATGCCTTTGTAGTTGACCTGCCTGCGATCACCGAAGAACGCCTGATTAGCGGAACTATTCATATTCATTTCAGAGAGGTAGTAGAAACGGTTGTTTTCATTACCAATCTTGTCGTTTCCGACGAGACCGTACGATACCCTGAATTTAAGGTTGTCAACAGTTTTCTTCAAAGACTTGAACCAAGGCTCGTTTGACATCACCCACGCAGCACCGGCAGAAGGGAAGAATCCCCAACGGTGGGATTTGTGGAAACGTTCGGAGCCATTGTAACCGAAGTTGAACTCGGTGAAGTACCTCTTGTCCCAACCGTAGGTGAAACGTCCGGAAAGACCGGCGTTGCGGGAAGGAAGGGAAAGCTGGAGGGAGCCGGCGTTGGCTTTGCGTGACTCATAGGCGGTGAGTACCAAAAGGCCGGTCACCTCGCTGCGGCCGAAGTCACGGGCATAGTTGAGTCTGGTCTCTGAATATAATGTGTTCTGCACAGTCTTGCTTCCTTCATTGTAGGTGAGGTAGTCGGTACCATCATCGTTGATTCTGCGTAAGTGGTATTCTCCAGTGTAGGAGTCGTAGTTGTCCATCGTGTACCAATAAGGACTGAACTGACGGTTGACGCTGAAGTCTGAAAGACGAGTCAGGTTGAACAATGTCATCGCGCTGAGCCCCTTTGTGATGAAATCAAGATTCTGGTTGAGTTCGACCGCCGCGATCATCTGGGAACGTTGGTAGTCGCGGTACCCCTTGACCATATTCGCATAAGGGTTCGTGTAACCTCCTTTGTCCCAGTTGCCGAACATGATGTGTTTGATGCCGATGTGGTCATCATCCATCGGGTAGTACGCCGGGAAGAGAACAGGATCTGAGTGAACAACATCCACATAGACCTTGTTACCTCCGTCCAGCGGTCCTCGGTAATCCGTGAAGTTACCGGTAAGGCGGATAGCCAGCTTCGTGGTAGGGGTCACATTGATGTCGATGTTGGAGCGGAGGGTATAGGTTTTCTGGTCGATGTTGTTGTTGAAACTATTCCTCTTATCGACGTTCAGGATACCCGTGTCCTCGGTGAACGCACCGGACACATAATAGGTCGCAACCTTGCCTCCACCGCGAACGGAAACGTTTGCGCGGTATGCCGTGGAATAATCCTTGAAGAGCATCTTGTACCAATCGTTGGCAGGGTAGATGTACGGATTCGCGCCCGGTTTACCGGTGTTCTCGATCTTGTCGTAAGAGTACATCAGGTCTCCGAGAGGGTCACGGGTGGTGATGGCCTCATTGTAGGACTTCATGTAGGTGATAGGGTCGGCAAGCTGTACAACATCGGTAGGCTGGGAGATCGAGGTCTCTACACGGGCGAAAATTTTCGCCGGGCCTTCCTGGCCGCGCTTTGTGGTCACAAAGATCACACCGTTGGCTCCGCGGGCTCCGTAAAGAGCCGTCGCCGTGGCATCCTTCATAATCGAGAAGCTCTCGATGTCGTCCGGCTGAAGGCGGGCGAGGTCTGTGGAGGTAAGCTCGATGTTGTCAATGAGGATCAAAGGACTGGTGTTCGCGCCGAACGTGGTGATACCACGCACGAAGAAGTCGGCGTTGTCCTGTCCAGGCTCACCGGAGCGCTGGTAGGCGATCACACCGGCGACATTACCGGCCAATGCGGTTGTCAAGTTGCTGGACGGCACCTTAAGGGTTCCGACATCAACGGTTGTGATGGCGGCGACAGTGCTCTCCTTCCTTTGCTTACCGAAGGCGACGATGGTCACCTCGTCCAGTTCGTTAGCCGCGTTCTTCAGCTTAACGATGAAGTTGGTCATACTTCCGACTTCCAGGATTTGAGTCTCTTTTCCGAGACACTCAAACTTGAGTTTGTCAGTCGGCTTGACTCCGGACAGTTCGAAAGAACCGTCAAGGTCAGTCATCACACCCTTTGTGGATCCGACGACCGACACTGTCGCTCCCGGCATGGTCTCGCCGGTTTCCTCCTCGTAGATCACACCTTTGATGGTCTTGGTCTGACCCAAAACCGCCAATGGCGCCAGTACAAGGACTAGAGACAAAACGATCTTTTTGAAAGACATAAATACTAAATTTGTTGTTTAA
>ERZ1034952.1433-NODE-1433-length-19375-cov-32.574120_pt1 | contig 19375 bp, 12 predicted proteins | sample MGYA00520625_ERZ1034952 | MGnify/ENA primary metagenome ERZ1034952 (study PRJEB33766, sample SAMN09781773) | gut metagenome | biome: gut microbiome | host: Homo sapiens | place: Madagascar | study: EMG produced TPA metagenomics assembly of the PRJNA485056 data... | reverse complement strand
ATATTTATTTTTTATATAAAAATATTATTTTACTATATGAAAAGCGACTGATTTGTGTTAAAATAGAAAAGTATTTATATACATCAAGTTTCAAAAGATGAGTAAAAGGAGAACAAAATATGTCAAAGGTTTTTCGTATTTTTGTTGAAAAGAAAAAGGGAAACGACATTGAAGCAGGTCAAACCCTTGCGGATTTGCGTGACAATGTCGGCTTAAGCGCTCTTGAGGATTTGAGAATTATCAATCGCTATTATGCTCAAGGTCTTACCGAAGAAGAATTTAACCTTGCGGTAAAGCAAATCCTTTCAGAGCCTAACCTCGACAATGTTTACACCGAGCTTTCAATCCCTGAGGATTACAGATATTTTGCAATGGAATATCTTCCGGGGCAATATGACCAAAGAGCCGATTCTGCCGCTCAATGTATACAGCTTCTCACGGCAGGTGAACGCCCTGAGGTGCAAAGTGCAAAAATAATTGCCGTTAAGGGTGACATCACAGACGAAGAATTTGAAAAAATCAAGAATTATATCATCAACCCTGTTGAGTCAAGAGTTGCAAGCCTTGAAATTCCGGAGTCGCTCAATATTAAATCGGACGTTCCTGCCGATATCGCAAGAATTGACGGTTTTATTGATATGAGCGATGATGAAATCGAGGCTTACCATTCATCAATGGGATTTGCAATGAGCATTGCGGATTTATGCTGGGTAAGAGATTATTTTAAAAATGACGAAAACAGAAATCCGAGCCTTACGGAGCTTAAAGTTATTGACACTTATTGGTCTGACCATTGCCGCCACACAACATTTGCGACACAGCTTGACGAAATAAAGATTGACAGCGGCAAATACACAGACGCCATCAACAAAGCTTTAGAGCAATATTTTGACATAAGAAAAGAAGTTTACGGCGACAGAGATAAGATTGTTTGTCTTATGGATATGGCTTGCATAGGCACAAAGGTACTCAAAAAGCGTGGCCTTGTAAACAATCTTGACGAGAGTGAAGAAATCAATGCCTGCTCAATCGAGGTACCCGTTGTTATTGACGGTAAAACAGAGCAGTGGCTTGTTCAGTTTAAAAACGAAACGCACAACCACCCAACTGAAATTGAGCCTTTCGGCGGTGCGGCTACCTGCCTCGGCGGCGCAATCCGTGACCCACTTTCAGGCAGAGCATACGTTTATCAGGCTATGCGTGTTACAGGCTCAGGCGACCCTACTACTCCTTTTGAAAAAACACTTGATGCTAAATTACCTCAAAGCAAGATTACAACGGGTGCTGCTGCAGGATATTCAAGCTACGGCAACCAAATAGGTCTTGCCACAGGTCAGGTTACAGAGCTTTATGATGAGGGCTATGTAGCTAAGAGAATGGAGATTGGCGCTGTTATCGGTGCATCTCCTAAAGATAATGTAAAAAGAGAATGTCCGCAAAAGGACGACGTAATCGTACTTTTGGGCGGAAGAACCGGACGTGACGGCTGTGGCGGCGCAACAGGCTCGTCAAAGGCTCACAACTCATCTTCTATTGAAACCTGCGGAGCAGAGGTTCAAAAGGGTAATCCTCCTACGGAACGTAAAATCCAGCGTTTATTCCGCAAGGCAGAGGTTGCCAAAATGATTAAACGCTGCAATGACTTCGGCGCAGGCGGCGTATCAGTTGCCATCGGCGAACTTGCAGACGGACTTAAGATTGACCTTGACAAAGTACCTAAAAAATATGACGGCCTTGACGGAACGGAGCTTGCTATTTCAGAATCGCAGGAAAGAATGGCTGTAGTTCTTGACAAGGCAGACGTTGATACATTCATCAGGCTTTCCAATGAGGAAAACCTTGAGGCTACTCCTGTTGCTGTTGTAACAGATGAAAACAGGCTTGAAATGACATGGAGAGGTGACAAGATTGTTGACCTCAGCCGTGATTTCCTTAACACAAACGGTGTAACTCAGCACGCTAAGGTTGAAATCAGCGCAGTTGACGAAAATAAGAATTACAGAAAAGAAGTGCCTGCTGCTCTTGATAATCTTTCACTTGCAGACGCACTTAAGGCAAACCTTTCACGTCTTGAAGTTTGCAGTCAAAAGGGTCTTGTTGAGCGATTTGACTCATCAATCGGTGCCTCAACCGTTCTTATGCCTTATGCAGGCAAATATCAGCTCACTCCCGAGGAAGCAATGGTAGCAAAAATTCCTCTTTTAGAGGGTGAAACAGACACGGCAACGGTTATGGCTTACGGCTTTATCCCTAAGCTTTCACGTTGGTCACCGTTCCATTCTGCCGCATTTGCAGTATCGGAATCGCTTGCTAAACTTGCTGCAGTAGGCTGTGACCCGTCGCAGGCAAGGCTTACATTCCAAGAATATTTTGAAAGACTTAATGATGTACCGTCACGTTGGGGCAAGCCGACAGCCGCACTTTTAGGTGCACTTACGGCTCAGGTTGGATATAAATGCCCATCAATCGGCGGTAAGGACTCAATGAGCGGCAGCTTCAACGACCTTGACGTTCCTCCTACTCTCGTTTCATTCGCAGTAGGTATGAGCGAGGCTTCCAAAACCGCATCATCGCAATTCAAGCGCATTAATTCAACGGTTAAGCTTCTTGAACTTCCTGTTGACGAGGAAACAGGCTTACCGATTTATGACAAGGCTATGGAGCTTATGGTAAGCGTTTACGAAGGAATAAGAAACGGCAAAATCCTTTCAGCATCCGTTATCAAAGAGGGCGGCGCAGCAGCTTGCGTATGCAAAATGGCATTCGGTAACAAATTCGGCTTCACCTTCGCTCAGGGGCTTGATAAAGAAACATTATTTGCCGCAAAAGAGGCTTCTTTTGTTGTTGAACTTGCAGACGAAAATGCTTATGACGGCGTAGTTCTCGGTAAAACAAACGATAACGGCGTATTCATCATTGACGGCGACGTTCAGACTGTTGACGAGCTTATTGACGCTTGGTGCGGCAAGCTTGAAAAGGTATTTGCTACCGATTCGGGCAAGAAAGCCAATATGCCTTATGACGTACCGCTTTATAAAGAGCGCTCAATCTTTGTTGCTAAAAACAAGGTTGCAAAGCCAAAGGTATTTATTCCTGCATTCCCTGGCACTAACTGCGAGGTTGACTCTGCAAGAGCATTTGAAAAGGCCGGCGCTAAAGCAAACATTCTTGTTGTAAATAACCTTTCATCTTCTGCTATTAACGAAACAATTGACAAAATGGTTGAAGAGATTGAATCATCGCAAATCATTATGCTTCCGGGCGGCTTTTCAGGCGGTGACGAGCCTGAAGGCTCAGGCAAGTTTATTGCTACAACATTTAGAAATCCTAAGGTTAAAGAGGCTGTTACAAAGCTTCTTAACAACCGTGACGGTTTAATGCTCGGCATTTGCAACGGCTTCCAGGCTCTTATCAAACTCGGCCTTGTGCCTTACGGCGAGATTAAGGAAATTAACGAAAACGACCCTACCCTTACATTTAACACTATCGGCAGGCATATTTCATCAATGGCATATACAAGAGTTGCAAGCGTTAAATCTCCTTGGTTTAGCAGTGTTAATGCAGGCGACGTATTTGCAGTGCCTATCAGCCACGGCGAGGGACGTTTCGTTGCAAACGACGATGTTATGAAAAAGCTTATTGAAAACGGACAGATTGCTACTCAATACGTAAATCTTGACGGCACTCCTGTAAGCGATATGCCGTTTAACCCTAACGGTTCGGTTTGCGCAGTCGAGGGTATCACATCTCCAGACGGACGTGTACTCGGCAAAATGGGCCACGTTGAAAGAAAGGGCAATAACCTTTATGCCAACGTTCCGTTTGAAAAGGATATGAAAATCTTTGAAAGCGGCGTAAATTATTTCAAATAATTGATACATATTGAAAGGAATTTTAGTGTGAAAAATCACACTAAAAAATTATATTGCCTTCAAAATTTGCCTGCGGCATAATTTTGAAATGGCTGAAATCACCATTTACACCTGTTCAGGCAACGCAGGTCAATCAGGTGATTTTTAATAAACTATTTGTTGCCTGAAAGGCTATGGTGATTATTATGAAATATGTAGTTGTTTTATATGACGGTATGGCTGACTATCCCGTACCTGCGCTCGGCGGAAAAACGCCTATGATGTGTGCAAAAAAGCCTAATATGGACTACCTTGCAAAGAGAGCTGAGGTAGGGCTTATCAGGACTGTTGCGCAAGGATTAAAGCCCGGCTCCGACGTTGCAAATATGAGTGTTTTGGGATTTGACCCTATGAAGTATTACACTGGAAGAAGTCCGCTTGAGGCAGCGTCAATCGGCATTGATATGAAGCCTACGGACGTATCACTTCGTACAAATCTTGTTACTCTTTCAGAAGATGATTTGCCTTACGAGCAAAAGACGATTGAGGATTATTGCGCAGACGATATCTCAACCGAGGAGGCTGAAATCCTTATCAAGTATATTGATGAGAAGCTCGGCACTGACGAATTTAAGTTCTATCCGGGTGTATCGTACCGTCACTGCCTTATTTGGGACAACGGCACAACCGACCTTGGCAAAATGACTCCTCCTCATGACATTACGGGCAAGGTTATTACAGAATATCTTTCAACAAGCGAGAATGCAAAGCCGCTTATCGAACTTATGAAAAAAAGTTATGATTTGCTTAAGGACCACCCTGTAAACCTTGCAAGGAAAAAGGCAGGCAAAAGACCTGCAAACTCAATTTGGCTTTGGGGCGAGGGAAAAAGGCCTGCTCTTTCACCGTTTGAGGAAATTTACGGCATCAAGGGTGCTGTTGTTTCTGCCGTTGACCTTATCAAGGGTATCGGCGGCTGTGCTAAAATGGAAGTTGCCGAGGTTGAGGGCGCAACAGGCTATATTGACACTAACTTTGAGGGCAAAGCTAATGCCGCTCTTGACTGCTTAGAGAGAAACGACCTTGTTTACGTTCACTTTGAAGCACCTGACGAATGCGGCCACAGAAACGAGCCTGAAAACAAGGTGAGAGCAATTGAGCTTATTGATGAAAGAGTTTTGCCTATTCTTTTTGAAGGGCTTAAAAAATATGATGATTACAAAATTATGATTTTGCCCGACCACCCTACTCCTATCGTTACACGTACCCACGCAAGCGACCCCGTTCCTTATCTTATTTATCATAAGCAAAACGAGATTGAAGGCGTTGACACAATTAATGAGGAAACGGCAAAGCAAACGGGCAATTATATTGACCACGGCCCAAGCATTATGAATCATTTTTTGAATGATTGATTAATCATATAAAATCATTCACCTGTTTCTCATACAAAATCTGACGCACCACTGTACGGCAGATTTTGAAAGGAGGAACAACGTAGTGAATGAGGGATGAATTTTAAATTTATATTATAAAAATTCGTCACGAATGATACGAAGTTTGTGACGACGAATAAAATAATAAGGTTGCGAAGAAGTAGTCAGAATTGAGCATTTTGCAAGCAGAGTTGCTTATTCACAACCTAAAAAAAGGAATATTATATTATGAAACAAGGTACTATCTGCGTGCAGGGCGCATACCGCCCGAAAAACGGTGAGCCGAGGGTTTTGCCCATCGTTCAAAGCACAACATACAAATACGATTCAAGCGTAGAAATGGGAGATCTTTTTGACTTAAAGAAAAGCGGATATTTCTACTCTCGACTTCAAAACCCTACTAACGATACCGTTGCCGCAAAAATCACTATGCTTGAGGGCGGCGTTGCGGGAATGCTTACATCAAGCGGTCAAGCCGCCAACTTTTACGCAGTGTTTAACATTGCACAGGCAGGCGACCATATTGTAAGCTCCTCTGCAATTTACGGCGGAACATACAATCTTTTTAACGTTACAATGAGGAAGCTCGGAATTGACTTTACCTTTGTAAGCCCTGACGCTACAGAGGAGGAAATTCAAGCTGCATTTAAACCGAACACAAAGGCTGTTTTCGGCGAAACAATTTCTAATCCGAGCCTTGATATTCTTGATATCGAGCGATTTGCCAAAGTTGCTCACAAAAACGGCGTTCCGCTCATTGTTGACAACACTTTCGCAACACCGATTAATTGCCGTGTATTTGATTGGGGCGTTGATATCGTAACCCATTCCACAACAAAATATATGGAAGGTCACGCTTCAACTATCGGCGGTGTAATAGTTGACAGCGGCAATTTTGATTGGACGCAAAACGACAAATTCCCGGGGCTTACAACACCTGACGAAAGCTACCACGGAATAACTTATTCCGACACTTTCGGCAAAGGTGCATATATCACAAAAGCAACCGTTCAGCTTATGCGTGACCTCGGCTCCATGCCGTCACCGCATGATGCATTTTTATTAAACGTTGGCTTGGAATCACTCCATCTTCGTGTTGCAAGGCATTGCGAAAATGCTAAAAAAGTGGCTGAATATCTTAAAAATCACGATAAAATAACTTGGGTAAACTGTGCTATGCTTGAAGATGACAAGCAGTATACAAAAGCACAAAAATATATGCCAAACGGCACCTGCGGCGTAGTAAGTTTCGGCATTAAGGGCGGCAGAGCTGCGGCTACAAAGTTTATGGACTCGCTTAAACTTGCGGCAATCGTCACACACGTGGCAGATGCAAGAAGCTGCTGCTTGCACCCTGCTTCAACCACTCACCGTCAGCTTAATGACGAACAGCTTAAGGAATGCGGCGTAACGCCTGACCTTATCCGTTTCAGCTGCGGAATTGAGGACTGCGAGGATATTATTGCCGACATTGAACAGGCACTTGCACAAATTTAATTCAAAAAGGAGTGAGAGTATGAGTGAAAAAGAAAATTCTAAAACTCAAATTGAGCAAAATCTTTCGCACACCCATACTCATTCCCACGAGCATACAAAAGAGGTTTCTAACCGCCTTGCACGTGCAATAGGTCATCTTCAAAAGGTTAAGCAAATGGTTGAAAACGGCGACGATTGCTCAGACGTTTTAATTCAGCTTGCAGCTGTTAAATCTGCGCTTAACAATACGGGCAAAGTTATTTTAAAAGACCATCTTGACCATTGCATTGTTCATGCAGTTGAAGAGGGCGACACCGCCATGCTCGACGAATTCAACAAAGCTATTGACAAATTTGTAAAATAGAATATAATGATTATAGATTTTTAAAAATCTAATAAAATATTTCAGGGCGAGGTGCAATTCCTCACCGGCAGTAAAGTCTGCGAACCGCCAAGGCGGCCGAAACGGTGCAATTCCGTTACCGACGGTTAAAGTCCGGATGAGAGAAATGTTTAGGCAAATTGTAATAATAATTTTGCCAAGTTCAAGCATTGCGCCCCAACATATTTGTTGGGGCTTCTCTTTTGCCCAAAAGGAGAAAATTATGGAAAAAAAGCAAACAAACAAAATCAGACTTATTACAGGCACGGCAATGCTTACGGCGGTTGCGGTAGGGCTTCAATATGTTGAAATAGCCATACCGATTATGCCGAGTTTCATCAAGCTTGACTTTTCAGATTTGCCCGAACTTATCGGCGCATTCGCTTACGGTCCGCTTGCAGGAGTGATTATTGCACTTTTAAAAAACTTAATTCATATGGCTGTAAGCCAGAGCGGCTTTGTCGGTGAACTTTCAAACTTCTTGCTCGGCGCAAGCTTTGCACTTGTGGCAGGCTTGATTTATAAGCATAAAAAAACAAAGGGCGAAGCGCTCGTGGCAGGAATTGCAGCATCACTTGTTATGGCAGTAATCAGCGTGCCGATTAACTACTTTATTATATATCCTCTTTATTATAATGTTTTGGGCTTTCCTGAGGCGGCAGTGCTTCAAATGTATCAAGTGATTTTGCCGAAAACAAAGAGCATTTTGCAGGCATTGTTTATTTTTAATCTGCCGTTTACATTCGTTAAGGGCTTAATCTGCGCAGGAATAACAATGCTTATTTATAAGCCGCTTTCCCCTGTTTTAAAGGGAAAATAAATTATAAGATAGACTTCGAGAAAGTGAGATAAATTTCGTGCTTGAGAAACGGGCGACCAATGGTCGCCCCTACAATATTGAAAGAAACTACGTGTTTTAATACACGGCACACTTTATCAAAGCCACAAAAAAAGGTTCGGAAAAATCCGAACCTTTTTTATTATATATTTATGCTAACGGGAACTCTACCTTTGCCTTGAACAAATCGCCGTCGATTGACAATTCAAGCTCACCGTTTTGCACCTTGCAAAGCTCCTTTGCAATTGACAAGCCCAAGCCGTTGCCCTCGGCAGTACGTGATTTATCGCCACGCACAAAGCGCTCTGTTAGCTCATCGGGTGTTATATCAAGAGGTTGAGCCGAGATATTCTTAATCTCGAAAATTCCCTTGCCGCCCTGCTCATACACGCTGACATATACACGTGAGCCTCGTGCGCTGTATTTGCGTGCATTTGAAAGCAGATTTTCAATAACCCTAAACGTTTTTGCGCCGTCGGCAGTAACGGTTACGGGCTTTTCGCCCTGTTTAACCACAAGATTTAAGTTATTTTTATCGAAATCCTGCTGCACGTCAACAGTTGATTGCAAGCAAAGCTCCGACAAATTCATAGGCGCAAGATTAACGCTTATGTTACCGCTCGTAACCTTTGACGCCTCAATCAAATCGTCAATAAGCCTTTTAAGCTTAGCGCCCTTATCATCAAGCACGTGGATATATTCCTGCGCCTTAGGGTCTGCAATATCGCAATTTTTAAGCAAATCAACATAAGTGATAATTGATGTAAGAGGAGTTTTTAAATCGTGGGAAACATTGGTAATAAGCTCGGCACGAAGTCGCTCGTCCTTAACCGCCTTAGTAATTGCATTTTGAAGCTCTGCGTTAGTATATTTCATACTGTCGGCAAGGATTTTCAGCGACTGAGGAAGCGTATCTAATGCCATAGGCACGTCGAAATGCTGTGATGACGCATAAATAATTTCGTCAAGCGCTTTAAAATACTTGCAAACCGCCCTGAGTGCAAAGGTATTTGCAACTATATCGCCTACAATAAAGATAAAACCGAAAACGGGAATATCCGATGCAAAAAAGAGGACAATTATAATCATCAAGCCGATATTGCCTGCAAAAAATGCAAGCGAAAGCAAAATTATATTTCTTACAAACGTCTTTGGCTTATAAGCGTAGAGCTTAAATGTGCCAAATAGCTTTTTATTAAACTTATGCCAAGCCTTAAAGAATTTGACAATCAGCTTAATTATAAATTTGAAAATATGGAAAAGTGCAAAGCCGAGCCAATAAAGAAGCAGATGCTTGTAAAATTTCTTTCCGCTTTTAGAATACCTTGCAACCGAACAGCAAAGCTCAAAAAGAAGTGCCCAACAGCCAAGACTAACACCTGCAAAAATTGCTAAGAGAAGCGTTATATCATAATACTCATCAAATGCGCTTATCAAAAGCGCAACAAGCCCGAAGCCGCTACCGCCGACTATACCAAGCTGAAGAAGCAGAGGAATATAATCTATAAATATCAGCTTTGCAGGCGAGTCATCGTCTTTTTTGCCCACTATTTTGAAATAATAAAACGCAATAACAAAAGAAGCGGCAAGCAAAATGACATCAATAATTGCAAGCTTAACAAGATTATCATTAACCTTACCTGCATAATCGTTAAACTGCCTCATAGTCTCAAAATAGTTTGAAACATTAGGCTCGTTTTTTGAGGTGTTTATATAAGCATACAAGGAATAGTCCTTTGCCTTAAAGTTTCCACTGTTGCTTTGCATTATGCTTTTAAGCGTTTTTTCGGGAATTTCCTCGCTGAAAATTTCTCCGTTTTCAATCTTAAAGCTGTCGTGCTTTGCCATAATCTCTTTTACGGACAAATCCGAGGCCTTATAAGCGACCTTATTATTTTTTATGATTATGTATTCAATGCCGTCCTTAATACCCCAATATTCATAGTTCTTATATTGAGACACTTGAGTTTTTACGTAATTATCATAACTTTTTTCAATATCCTTATAAAGCTTACTCTTATAATTTTTTAGAGTTATGCCGTCGGGACTGTCGTATGAAAATTCGTCTAAACAGGTATCCAAATATTTATAATAATTTCCGCTGTCTACACTATATGAAGCAGCATCTACATAATAGCTGATTGGATTGGTTTCGCTGTACTGTATTTCGTTTTGGTCAAAGCCGTCCTCATCAATCGTTAGCTTGTCAAGATAAGAATTAAGCTGTTTCACTACCTTATTATAAACACTTTTGCAAGCCTTCGTCTTTTGAGAATTAAGATGCTTTTCAAGCCCCTTTGGGTCTAAATGTACCTTTTTTACTCCGTCGGCTATGCTTTGCTCAATGCTACGCTCAACGCCGGTATTTAAAGTATAATTTGAATAATCATTGCCGTTTACATTGTTATTTATAACAGTCAAAACCTCGGCAGTAGTTAAAAATATCGCCGAAAGACCTGTTATAAGTGCAAGAATTACGCACAATAATTTTCCTAAATAAGAATACTTAAATTTTTTCACATTTGTATCCAAGACCATACACCACCTTTATATATTTCGGCTCTTTGGGATTAATTTCAATTTTTTCACGGATATTACGGATATGCACGGTCACTGTTTTTTCGCTTGTAAAGCTCGGCTCGTTCCACACCGCCTCATAAATTTGAGAGGAAGAAAGTACCCTGCCCATATTTGTCATAAGATATTCCATAATCTTATACTCAATCGGTGTAACCTTAACGCCCTCGCCGTCAACAGACAAGCTTTTAGCGTCCGTATCAAGCACAAGACCGCCCGTTACAAGCCTTGTCGGGGTAGCAACCATACTGCCGAGATTTACATAACGTCTTATTTGCGATTTAACCCTTGCAACAAGTTCGAGCGGATTAAACGGCTTAGTCACATAATCGTCTGCGCCAAAGCCAAGACCTGTAATTTTGTCCGTATCCTCACTCTTTGCAGAAAGAAGAATAATAGGAAAATTATATTTTTCCCTAATCTTCAGCGTTGCTTTAAGTCCGTCAAGGCGAGGCATCATAATATCAAGCACAACGCAGTGAATTTCGTTATTTTGCACCTTTTCAAGTGCGTCCTGACCGTCAACCGCCGTAATAACATTAAATCCTGCATTATCAAGATAAATCCTTAATGATTCGAGGATAGCCTCGTCATCATCGCAAACAAGTACATTTTGCATATCATATTCTCCGTTATAAAATAATTCCCATCCGATGATTATATTAAACATCATATAATCTAAAGAGTGGCAAAGAAAAAATAAAGAAATTATAAAAATTACTGTATTACATCTATAATATCTTATAGTTAATACATTGTCAAACAAATAAGCAATTAGTTGTTGATTGTTGTGTTAAATAATGGTAAAATAAACTTAATAGTTAGTTATTGAACACTGTGACTAATAATCAAATGGTAAGGAGAATAAAATGGCAAAAAGGGACGGAACAGTAGATTTAAGAATTAAGAGAACGCAAAAATCAATCAAAAACGCTTTTTATGAGCTTATCGAGGAAAAGGGCTTTGACCATATATCGGTTAAAGACATCACAGAGCGTGCAATGATAAGCCGTAACACGTTTTACCTGCACTATAACGACAAGTTTGATTTGCTCAACAAGATTTGCGACGAGCTTGTGTTTAAGCTTTTTATCGGCGTAGGCAAGCAATTAAGGCGTGAAACAAGAAAGCTTAGGGTTGACATCTACGGTGCGGCAAGCGTTATTAAAATGGGAATTAAAACCATTGAAGAGGACAGAGAGGCTTACAGGGTTTTGCTTTCAAGCTCAGGTTCTGATTTGCTTACTCAAAAGTTGCAGCAAGGTATTCGACGTGCGCTTGACCTTATCAGCTCAGACATTGAGGGAATAAGCGAATATTCGCTTCAATACATAATTTCCGGCACCTGCGGAATAATCAAATACCAAGTCACTCACGAATCATCTAACATTGCAGACGAGGCGTATCGCTTTGCTGAAATTCATTTTGGCGGGCTTATTGAGGCTTTGCAGGAATCAAAGAGAAACGGAGAGGACAATTGAGCAGTAAAAAAACAAAAAAGGAAAAGCCGAAAAAAAATCGAAGTTCTAAAAATTTAAAAATCAGCACGAGGATTATTTTAACGGCAATTTTGGGTATACTTATACCTATTATTCTAATCGGTGCTTTTTCTCCTTTGCTTATATATTTCACAGGCTCATATTTTAACATTTCGAGTGTTACTACAAATTCATACTCCACCGTAAACCAAATTCAATGGTCGCAAACGATAAGCAGCATTTCAAACGCACTTTTATCGGATGAAAACGATAAGAAAAAAACCGAAAGCTTAAGCGAGTTTATTTCTCCTATTGAGCGTCTCGGTTCAAGCATATATATCGAAAAAAACGGAAAACCGTTTTATTCATCATCAAAAAGCGATATATTAAAAGAAGCTAACGAGATAGTCAACGTAAACAAAAACGAAAATCTGAATTATTTTGGAAACAACGGTCTTGTAATCGTAACACACGCCAACTCAAAATCCGATAAATATTTGATAGTGGCGGTAAATAAAAACTACACGGTTAAAAACGCAAGCACGCACTATGCGGCAAAGGAATTTACTAATCTTTTGCTTGGCAGAACGGGCATAATTGCTTTAATCATTGTTGCCGTTTTTGTTCTTGCAATAGTGATTATTTCATTTATAACATCTAAAACAATAGTCAATCCCATCAAAAAAATTGCCGATGGTGCTGACGAAATCGCACGTGGCAATCTTGATTATGAAATAGATTACAAATCCAAAAACGAGCTTGGGCAAACGGTTGAAAGTTTTAATCAAATGAGATTGAGGCTGAAAAATTCCATAGAAAAGCAAAACAAGGCAGATGAACAGCGCAAAGAGTTAATTGCCGGAATTGCACATGACGTAAGAACTCCGCTTACCTCGGCAAAAGGCTATGCGCAAGGGCTTCGTGACGGAATTGCCGCAACGCCTGAGAAGCAGAAGAAATATATAGACAGAATTTGCTCCTCAATTGACGATACGGAAAAAATACTTAACGAACTTTTGAATATTTCACGTTATGAGCTGAAAAGCTACAAGCTCAACAGGGTAAACGTTAATTTAAAAGAATTTATTGACGACGGTGCCGAAGAAATCAAAGAACTGCTTGAAAGAAGCCATTTTGATTTTTCACTTCAATGCAATGTCAACAAAGACACGCAAATAAGTGTTGACACCGACGCATTTGCACGAGTTTTCAGAAACATTGTTATGAACTCAATAAAATATGCACGTGATGACAGGCAGGGTATGGTTCGTCTTATTGTCAGCGAATACGAGCGCACGGTTATTATTGAACTTACAGATAACGGCTCAGGCGTTGAAAGTGAAAATCTTACTAAAATTTTTGATACAATGTATCGAACAGACCCTGCAAGAACAAAGGTTTCGCAAGGCTCCGGTTTAGGCTTGGCTGTTTGCAAGCAGATTGTCGAACTTCACGGCGGATTAATTTGGGCAAGCAGTAAGCAAGGAGAGGGTCTTTCAATATTTATTTCAATGCCGAAAATTAAGGAAAGGACAGATAATATTGAGTAAGATTTTAATAGTTGAAGACGATGAGAATATTCTCGAACTTGAAAAGGATTATATAGAAGCAAGCAATATGGAGGCGCAGGGTGCAACAAACGGAAACGACGGTCTTGAGCTTGCGCTTAATAACGATTACGATTTAATTTTGCTTGACGTTATGCTTCCGGGTATTAACGGCTTTGATATTTGCAAAAAAATCAGAGAAACAAAGAACACGCCCGTTATTTTCGTTACCGCAAAGAGAGAAGAAATAGACAAAATTTCGGGCCTCGGTTTTGGTGCGGACGATTATATTGTTAAGCCGTTCTCCACTGCCGAGCTTGTGGCAAGAATTAAGGCGCACATTAACAGATACAAAACTCTTACAAGCCAAAACGAGCAGGAAAAGGACGTTCTTGTGCGTGACAATATCAAGCTTTTCAAAAATACGGGCGAGGCATTCGTCGGCGATAAGGAAATCACGCTTACCAAAAAGGAATTTGAGGTGCTTTATATTTTAGCCTCCCACCCTAACACGATTTATTCAAAGGCAGAGCTTTTTGAAAGCGTTTGGGGTTATGATTCCCTCGGTGACACCTCTACTCTTACAGTCCATATCAACCGCCTGCGTGACAAAATTAAGGAGGCAGACGAAAACACCGACTGTATCAAGACCATTTGGGGCAGAGGCTATAAGTTTAAATAAAATCATATTCATTCTATAAAATGAGAATGTAATATCGTGCTTTTGCCTAAGAAAAATCAACAAACACAATAAATATTAACCCCCGGTTTGAAGTGAACCCCAAAAGTTAGACACTTTTGGAGTTGCATATCAAAACCGGGGGTTTACTCTTTGCTTAAGAGACAAGAAAAATTCCCCACTTTTTTGTAAAAAGTGAGGAATCGGTGGACAACTATAAGATAAAGGAAACAAGAAAAAGATAACCGATTGCAAACGCATCGCTATCCGAAAATTTACAATTGTAAAAGGAGAACACCAAATGTCAAAAGGTGCATGTAATATAATATTTCCTTGCCTTACGAAATATATTTTAACTATAAACGTAAACGATGTCAAACAATTCTACTTATAATGTAGAAAATATAGTATTTTCGCATATTTTAAAGATATAAATTAAGTAATGAAATACTTTGCAAAGCTCCAATCGTCAGTATTTACCACACCGTCTTGGTTAATATCGAGGTATTTTTCATCAATAGAAGCATCTTTTCCTCTGATATGGCGATTTAAAACGGCAAAGTCTTTTGCGTTAATATACCCGTCTTTGTGAAAATCGAAGTTTATCATTTGGCAAGGCTCTGTTGAAATATAATTTGAACTTGATATGCTAAACTCAAATTCCGAATCAATTCCGTATTTATGGCTCAGATTACATTTATAATTACCATTTTCCAATAAAAAGATAACAAAATATCCGTATTCATCAGATGCGCAGACACTTTCATTATTCGTTGCCGTTACTTCAGATATAGCATAATACCCATTTAGTTCTCCGCTTTTAGTTTCGCGTGTTACGACATAGGAACAAGCAATATATCCCGGATTAAATGTTAAATCATTTGAATTTGCATACTCCTGAACATATGAGTTATCTGCTCCTGCAAGCTTTACTCTCGTACTCTCATCAAAAGCAGTTGTTGCTATCGAGGTTATACTTTCGGGAATATATACGCCTTGTAAAACGTCGCAATATTTAAAAGCATCTTCTCCAATTTCAGAGCCTCCTGTTAAAACAACTGCTTCTAAACGTGTGCAATCGTAGAAAGCACCATCAGGAACACTATACGGCGGTAAAGTGATTGTAGAAATATCAGACCCTGAAAACAAATATTTTTCAAGCGCAGTTGCATTGCTTAAATCTATATCGCCCGATATATCAAGGCAATTAAAGTCACATTCATTTAACCTATATTCTTTTGATACAGAATCATACTTCCACGTTATTTGTTGCCATTCGCCCGGTTTGGTTAAATTCCAAGCAAGAGTTTCATCGTTATTTTTTTGATTATAAAAATCAACAAGTAAGTTATAGTCCTCTGAATTAAACATATCTACATCAGCATTTATAATTTGCTTTTTATAAGAAAGCATCGCATTTTCCTTTGAATTTATGTTTGATGTTACATCATCGGAAAAGATATTTATGTCAAGATAATTATTTTCACAGGAAAGCGAATAAAGAGGTGAGTTTTTTTCCGTTGCATTAGAAGGAAGTACAAAAGAATTCAACTTGCTTTCAGCGCAATCAATAACTTCGAGGGCACTACATCCGCTCACGTCAAGCGAAGTCAAACTCGTATTGTTACAATATAGCTCGGTTAGATTTGCAAAAGAGCTAAGATTAAGTTCACCGTTTACATCAGTTGAGGAAATATCAATAATATCTGCAAAATACACGTTGTCGATTTTTTTAAACTGAACATACTCCTGCACATTTTCCATTATCAGATTTCCGTTTTCATCAATCCAATTAAGAATACTGTTATTATCTCCTATCTTATCAAAAGCGATTAAAGCTGATAATTCTGTTTCGTCGTAAACTGCGCTTTTCGGTAAATATTGCGGTTCATATACAACTTCGGCATTTTCCCGTTCTGATACAGTCTGAAATGCCGTTTTATTATTTTCATCGTTCAAATCAATATAATTCAGCGTACAATACAAATTCACAAGATTTGCATTTTTCGATACATCAATATTCTCAAGCTGATTAAACGAGCAGTCAAGAGTTGTTAAATTTGAAAGTGAAGTTACATCAATATTATTAAGCGAGCAATCCGAACATTCAAGAGAAATAATCGAAGGATTTTTTGATAAATCAATACTTTCAATGTCGTTATTACTGAAATTTACATTTTCAAGAGCGGTATTAGACGAAATATCAAGAGCTGTAATTTCATTATCTGATATATCCAAATCTGTCAAAGCCGTACAATCCGTAATAGTTACAGTGGATATATAATTTGAAGAAATGTCAACACTTTTAAGTGAGGTAAAGCCCGACAAATCAATACCGCCGTATAAATCCTTAAACACAAGGTCAACCGATGTAACTCTGCCGTCCTCGCCAAAAACCACGCCATTCCAAGTTGTATAATCGTCTATATCCCAACCGAGCTTATCTGCATTTGTTACGCCGTCATCGTCAGCGTTTGAAAGAAAAGACTTGATTTTTGATGTTTCTACAAGGTTATATGTGTTATCCGTGCTATCATCATCGGCTAAATAAATGCTGTTTGTTGCATATGCCATCAGGGATTGAACGGTAGCATCATTGCCGCCTACAATACAACGTGATAACGCATCGGAGTAAGTATATTCTTTATAATGTGACTGTAAAAGGCTTTCATACTGACTGCTGCTATGATTAACTCCAATATCAACAATATTTTTCGAAATAATATTACAAAGTTCAGACATACCTTTGTATTTATTTTTTATATTTCTAATCGAATTTATAGCCGAAATGCCTTTCACTAATATATTCATATTATTGCTCATAGGTTTAGCCAAACCATCAATCATAAAGTTATATAATGAAATAACGTCACTTTCATTATCTTTATTTACAAACTTTTTATTGTAGTAATTTTCCAAAGTATTCGCATATCTATCCTGCGACATCAGAGATGTTATTTCATTACAATAGCTCGAGTTTATCTCTTTTCCGTTACGGTCGTATTTCTTTTCAATATATGTATTGCCGTATTTCCAATAATTCCACGCATTATTTGTTAATGGTATGCAGGGGATAAAATCGTCTGCTTTGCAATAATTAAAAATATTTGTATAGTATTCCATATCACTTGTATATGGTGAAACATTCGGTGTAGCATAAGTGTATGCAGTAACAGACGGTACAAAGCCCACATTATCAGATAGTGACTTTGCCGCCAGATTTGACACCGCACCGCCGCGGCTGTGACCTGTTAAAACCACCGTTGTATTTTCATTGTTAAGGCTGTACTTTTTTAAATATTCATTTAATCCGTTTTCTATATATTTTGAGGCTTGAAGAAAATTGTAATGAGTGTCATCGCTGTTCGTAAATGTATATTTATCTGTGTTGCCTTTTTCATCCGGAGGACAAACTTTCATATTGCCTTCCCACTCTATACCATCGGTGCCGCGAATGACTATAATACAACGATAGCCTTGACCGTTTATATACTTTTGTGCAAGGACAAAACTTACATTTTCGTCATTATCGTCATTGAAATTATATGCTTCAATATCTCGATAGTTGTATTTTTCAAGTGCTCTTTTAAAACTTTTTGATATACCTGTTCTTAAATTTTCATATTTCGTTTTATCAGCTTGGCGATACACTTTTTGATTTGCTATATATTGCATCTGCAAGGTCACGGGTTTCAGTATAAAGCTCGTTTGAATATTTCATTCTCGCAATCTTTTCGGATTTTCCTATTGCTCCCGCTGCACCGACAAATTTACAGTCTAAACCCAAAATTCCCTCATTATCGCAAAATCCGTACAAAATCCCTGCGTCATCGCTTATGTCAAGGTTGTAATTACCGCCGTTTTTCCAATTAACTTTAAACGAAATATTGTATTCGTAATCTGATGAACTCGCCCAAACTCTATCTTTTTGGATTGTACCTGTAATATCCTCGGAATACGGGTTATCGCCATCTACGGAAAAAGAAGCCGTAAATGATTGTTTTAAATAATCAATCGTTTTGATCGTCAAGGTGATAGAATAATTTTTCTTTTCTCTTACATACACACCACCTAAAACATTAAACTCGCCTGTGATACTACCCATAGCAACAGCGTTGAAAGGTATGGATATAAACATGGTGGTTAAAATTAAGAATGAGCAAATTAGTGATTTAAACTTACTGATATGCCTTCCTCCTTTATCAACCAAAAATATCTTCCATTATCATCGGAAACCAGCCAATAAAAAGTGAAACTATCGGGTGCATTGACAATAATAAAGCAATAATAATACAATTAAAATAATTAAATTTTTTCAGTAATATTGTGATTAAAAAATATGTTGAAGATATAAAGGCACTGTAATACATCCAATAATCTAATAAAAAATCCGAAACATCAAGATGAAATATATCTTTTATCGGAGATAATCCATCAAAAGTAAGACCTAAAAAAGCACCTCCAGAATATATCAACTCACATATACATAAAAGCATAAAAAATATTAACAGTAATTTTTTAAACCAATGTAATTCTTTTAAATATTCAAACAATCCTTTAAAATAAGTTTTAATTTTCTGTTTCATGCAAACTCCTTTAATGTCTAACTTAAGGTGATTTCTTCCAATTATATTTATAACATATTTACATTTTGCTTGCAAGAGCATTTATATATTACATAATATAATGCCTAATTTTAAGAACGTGAACTTCTCCGTTATCGAAAGAATAATAATAAAGAAATATAATAAAAATAAGTCCGAAAGAAACACGCCGAAATACGACTTACTAATTCTTTACATAATGACGTTTAAAATATTGCAGATTTTTGACTTGTAAAAAAAATTTGAAAAAGAAAAATCCCATATCAAACAGGTGGTTTCTTGTATCCTTTTCAAGCAAACCTGCTAAAGACGTAAAAAAAAGCAAGTCAATTAAGACTTGCTTTTCGTGGCTCCCCCAACTGGGCTCGAACCAGTGACATCATGATTAACAGTCATGCGCTCTACCGACTGAGCTATGGAGGAATATATAACCCTGCATCAAAAGATACAGGGTAATGTCGGCGTTACCTATTTTTCCGGGAGGCTGCCCTCCGAGTATTTTCGGCA
>ERZ1034952.1420-NODE-1420-length-19499-cov-4.549990_pt1 | contig 19499 bp, 13 predicted proteins | sample MGYA00520625_ERZ1034952 | MGnify/ENA primary metagenome ERZ1034952 (study PRJEB33766, sample SAMN09781773) | gut metagenome | biome: gut microbiome | host: Homo sapiens | place: Madagascar | study: EMG produced TPA metagenomics assembly of the PRJNA485056 data... | reverse complement strand
CAGTTGCGCGTCACCTCGATCTCGAGCAGCGTGCCGCGACGCTCGTGACGAGAGCACGTGCCGCACCCGAAGGGGCACGGCTTGTCGGCGGGAATGGTGTTCTGCGGCTTGGTCTTGGGAAACGCCTCCGACCGCAGCCACTCGTAATGCTCGGCGTCGGGCCACATGCGCGTGTCGAGCTTGCCGTGCTCGGGGCACGTACGGCTCATCCACACGACGCCCTCGTCGTCGGCGTACACCTCCGCCGGCAGCTCCTTCAAGCACGTCGGGCACAGCGCCAACGTCTTATGCAGTGTTTTCATGTCTCTTCTTTCGTCTCGGTAGGGCGATAAAGCCCCGCAGAGCCTGCAGGCCGCTTACCGCATCAGCGCGAGCACGCGGCGGCAAACGACCTGCCCTTTGATAGCAATTGGCGACGAACGGCGGCAACGGCCTGTCCGTTCGTCGCCACTCGTCACTGAAGCGGGCTACGCCTCGTCGATGTACTGACGCGGATCGTGCTCCTCGTTCGGCGGCGTGGACACCTGGATGCCCATGAAGTCCACCCAGTCGAGGACGCGGCGCGGCACGAACAGCTCGTTCTGGTACTTCGCGGCCTGCTCGATGGCGCGCATGCACGAGATCGCGTGCGCGAGGTCGGTGCGCTCGTCGATGTCGGCCACGGGCGAGAAGTACGCCGTGGGGATGTTCTTCTCCGCGGTCTTCTCCATGTAGGCGTCGAGCGCCGGCTTGCCGTCGAGGTTGTAGTACACGCCCTGGTGGTTGATCGGCGTGTTGTAGCTGAAGCCCACGAGCGAGGTGCCGCACTCCTGGCACGGCGCCTGCACGAAGCCCGGCGTGCCCTGGCTCTGGAAGTAGTCGAGCCACTGGAACGCCTGCGTGATGTGCGACTTCGGCATGGTGGGAATATCGCCGCCGACGGACACGATGTGCTCGTAGCCCATGTCGAAGATCTGCTTGAACGCATCGTCGAAGTGGTCGTCGAAGGTGGCGCCGCGGTCGGTGATGTAGTGGATCTCCATGGGCCACGGGCCGATCTCGTCGTAGGTCGCCTTCATCTTGTCGATCTCGGCGGCGGGCGTCGACACGAAGAAGTGGTACGTGATCTTATCGGCCGTCGGATCCTGCTTCACGAGCTCGTCGTTGGCGTACTGCAGCTCGTAGAGCGCGTGCATGCACGCCTCGGACACGTCGTAGAGGCTGCGCTTGAAGAAGTCGGCCGCCTGAGCGTCGTTGAGGAAGCCGCCGTGCTTGATGGTCAGGCGGGTCTTCACCATGCCCGGGATGGGCGGCTTGCTGAACAGAAGCAGCGCTTGTTTCTTTTCTGCCACGAAAATCTCCTTATCGCTTTGCTCGGTAGCGCCCCGTGCCGCATGGCGGCAGGGTTCGGGGCGGTTATTCCTTCTCAGGCTCGGGGGTGAAACCCTCTTGCCAGCTCAAGACGGCGTCATCCTTGCGGATCATGCAGTCGATGGCGTTGTACGACCACGTGCCGATCATGGGCTCGCCCTGATCGATCGAACACGAGGTCAGGCAGTTGATGTTGGATTCCCACATCCCGCCGAACAGCGGGGCGCCGGGAGCCCATTCAGGATGCCACCATCCGTAGTCTGCATTTATTAGACCATCTCTCATACGTATTGTATCCAAAACGAAGCGCGCCTCGCCGTTGTCGGACGCGATTACCACGCAATCGCCCTTCTTGAGGCCGAGCTCGGCGGCGGTGGCCTCGCTCATCTCGACCACCGGATAGGGCGATTTCGTGCGGAACGCTTCGTTGTTGAGGTACATCGACGCGTTGTACGGCTGCTTGCGCGCGCCGGTGAGCAGCGGCATGTGCACCCAGCCCTCCGCCTCGCGCGCCGCAATGAACTCCGGGCTGCACAGACGGCGCGGTTCGCCCGGCTCGGGCAGCCGCGGACCGCCGAGCGCGTCGAGCGTTTCGCTTGCGAGCTCGATTTTGCCCGTCGTGGTAGCGAAGCCCTGCGGGCGGCCCTGGGCATCGGGAATGAGATGCTTGTTGTGCGCGGGCGGCTGGTAGCACAGCCCCAACATGCAGTACGTCTCCCAATCCATGCCGCTCGGCGCGAGCGTTGCGGCGATGGCGTCCTCGAACGTCTCCTCGGGCCACGCCTCCTCCTGACCGAGGCGCATGCCGAGCTCGCGGAAGATGTCGTAGTCGGTCTTGCGCTCGTAGTACGGAGAGACGGCCTTCGGACCGCCGTAGGCGATGTTGGCCACGCCGCCGTGCGCCTGGAACGTCGGACGCTCCACCGCCGCCGCGGAGGGCAGCACGTAGTCGGCGATCGATGCCGTGGGCGTGAGGTAGTAGTCGAGCACCACGATGAGGTCGAGGCCCATGAGCGCGCTGAACACGCGGTGCGTGTCGGCGTACGTGAGCAGCGGGTTCGTGGCCTCCACGATGAGCGCGCGCACGGGATAGGGCTCGCCCGTCTCCATCGCGTGCAGCACGAGATCGGGGTGCGCCGAGGTGAGATAGCGCGCCGGCAGCTTGCGCCCGAGACGCTCGGTGAGCCGCGCCACGTGCTCATAGCCCGCGTAGCACTGCAGCGGGGTGTAGTCGGTGTTGAGGCAGCGCGCGGCGAGCTCGTCCATGTGGTCGAGCGTCAGCTCGAGGTCGACCTCGGGCATGAAGTCGCTCCCCTCCGCGAGCACGCACGAGCCAGGACGGTCGACGTTGCCCGTGATCGCGCGCAAGCAGCAGATGGCGCGGTGCGTCGGCGCAACCGAGCGCCCCACCTGGTCGATGCCGCGACCCGACACGAGCGCCGAGGGATGCGGCCCCGCGAACAGGCGCGCGGCCTTCACGATGTCGTCGGCGGGCACGCCGCAGATCTCGGCGACGCGCTCGGGCGTGTACGCCTCCACGTGCGCCGCGAGCTCGTCGAAGCCGTGGCACCACTCATCCACGAACGCGTGGTCGTAGCAGTCCTCGGCGATGATCACGTTGATGAGGCCGAGCGCGAGCGCGCAGTCGGTCCCCGGGCGCGGCGCAAGCCACAGATCGGCGATGCGCGCCGTGCGCGTGAAGCGCGGATCGATCACCACGAGCGGCACATCGGAGCGCCCGATCGCCATGAGCGAGCGCCAAAACATCGAGTTGTCCGATTCAGCCGGGTTCGTGCCCCAGATGAACACGCAGCCCGTCTCGGGCGTGATGTCAGCCTCTACCGTCCAGCCGAACGTGATGACGTCCATCCAGATGCGCGGGTTCCAGCAGATCTGCCCGATGCCCATGTTGTTCGGCGAACCAAACAGCGTCATGAAACGATGCAGTGGCCAGAACGAGGCGTGCGGACCGCCGATCACCGAGGCGAGCGTGCCCGGGCCGTGCTGCTCGGCGAGCTGCGCAAGGCGCGCCGCGATGTCGTCGAGCGCCTCGTCCCAGCTGACGCGCTCCCATGCGTTGGCGCCGCGCTCGCCCACCCGGCGCAGCGGGTAGTTCACGCGCGCAGGATCATCGAGCATGTCGAGGTTCATGCGCCAGCGGCGGCAGCCCGCAAGGATCTGCGGATCGTACGGGTAGCGCGTCGGATCGGGCTCGAGATCGATCACGCGGCCGTCCTCCACCGTGGCGATGAGCCCGCAGAGGTAGCCGCAGAAGTGGCAGTTGGTCGGCTTGCGTTCGGTCGTCATTAGGCTTCCTCCCCTTCACCGTCGCGCTCGGACGCACCCGTCAGCTCGACGAACGTGCGATGCGATTTCTCCTCGGGCGGAATGGGGTCGTCGAACAGGAAGCGCAGACGCATGAACTGATCGGCCGCCGTCCACTGGACGCGCCAGTCGTACAGCAGCTCGAGGTAATGGAACACGGGCACGCTCTTCTGTGCGTGGGAGAGCTGGAACGCGCAGCTCACGCATGAGGTGACGAGCACATCGCCCTGCGCTTCGAGCGCTTCCTCGCCGTGACGGCGCGCCTGCTCGTCGCCGCGCTCGGGCTTGCCCGCGGCGCGCAGGATGGAGCCGCAGCAGAACGAGCGGCGGCGGTTGTGGGCCGCTTCGCGCACCGAGCCTTCGGGCAGGATCTCGCGCAGCGCATCGGCGAACTCGCCCGTATCCCGGTCGGGACAGGAGTCGTGCGGCGTGAAGTAAGCCGCACCCCCCTGCGCTGCCGCGGAAGCGGGGCATTCCGCCGCCACCATCGCACGGGCCACCTCGGGGTCGATGCGGTAGCCCAGATCAACGAGCTCGCGAGAAAGCGGCACGATCTCGATGTGGGACGTACGCTCGTCGGCGGCGAACGCCTCGCGCATCGCCTTCACGCAGTTGGGGCACGCCGTGACGATGCGTTTCACGCCCGCCGCAACGACGTGCTCGCGCAGCTGCTCCTCATGCGCCGCGCGCACCTCCTTGCCGTTGTGCTCGTAGGAGAGAATCTTGCCGCAGCACACGAGCGAGATGCCGTCGACGCGACCCGCACCTTTAAGCAGGTCGTACACCGACTGCACGAGCGGGAGCGCATAGTTGATGAACGAGCAGCCCGGGAAGAAGAGCGCCGGCGTCTGCGCAAGCCCCGTCCCTACGGGAGCGGGGTCGACGCCCGCCATCAGCTCCGGGTAGAAGCACGCAACCGTGCTCCCCGTCAGAGCATCACTGAATTGATAGCTCTCCATGAAGCCCTCCTTCGTCGCCTTCATGAGAATCGCATCCCCCGATTGCGAGGTCCTCGTCGCCTTCGCGGGAAGCATATCGCAAGCGATCCATATGCCTCTCGTGAACGCAACAATGGGACCCAGCCGAAAAAGCCAGGTCCCATCAAGAACTTCCGAACATCAAACCGAGCCGCAGCCGAACTTCACCAACCAAAAGCAGTCATCCCGCAAGCCGAACAGCGTCGACCGCAAGAATCCCACCGGTCAGCCAAGGTCAGCGAGGGCTCGTACGGTGCCCGAGATAGCCCCGTCTTGGCATCAAGCCGCCTTCGAGCGGCGCAGCATGCCAAACAAGGGACTAGATCAGGTGCCGTACGGGACCGCAGCGTCGGCAGGTTTCGCCCGTTCTCACGAACGGGCGAAACCGCTTAGTAGATGTTCTCCCCGTAAGTCCACTTCGTCATGAAGTCTTCCTTGCCCTGGGGAAGGCGGGTGTAGTAGCGGATCTCGCCCGGGATCTCGGCGCGATCGTCGGTGTTGACCACCATGAAGCGCAGCAGGCAGCCGCCGCACAGCACGAGCACGGGAGCAACAACCGTGGAAGCAACCGAGTGGCCGCCGCCGATGTACATCAGCAGCGGGATGAGCAGACCGACGCCCACCATGCCGATCCAGAACAGACCGGCATAGGAGCCCTTGACCCAGCGACGAGCCGCCTGCATGGCGGTGACGTTGCCGGCACCCAGGAAGGAGAGCACCATCGTCAGCAGGATGATGAGCTCAGCGATGACGAGCACGATGTCGACGATGTGCAGGATCTCGAGCACCACTGCAGCAGCGAGCAGCGACTCAAGCGTGATCTGAGCCGGCCAGCCGCCGATGGACAGCACGATGGCCGCGCAGCCCGTCGAGATAGCGGACACGGTGAACAGGATCGGCAGAGCCGGGGTCGCCCAGAAGGCATGAGCCTTCAGGGTGGACAGCATGATGCCGGTGTACATCATGATGCACAGGCCGAAGAAGCCGCCGATGAGCAGGAACGTCTCAGCAGCGGGCTTGAGGGCGTTGGACAGGCCCGCAAAGATCGGCCACGCATCGCCCAGATAGGCGAGGATGTACAGAAGGTCGCACACAGCGGCGATCACGAGGAACGTGGCGCCCCACTTGATGATCGACTTCGCCGTGGTCCACACGCGCCAGAACACGCCGGGCTGACCGAGGTCGATGACCAGGAAAACGCAACCGATGGCGATGGCGACAAGCGCCACGAGCGCCGGCATCGCGAAGATCTGGCCATAGCCCGGGATCACAAACGAGTTGAAGATGGCGGACAGAAACAGAATGCCGCCGGCCAGACCGCCCAGGAACAGGTAGAGGGCGATAGGCGGTTCCCAGTAATGATGTCTCATTATGCCTGACCTCCCAACGCAGGAATGTAGTAGATCTGCGGCTCGGTGCCGAACTCCTCGAAGAGGCGGTCGGTCTTAACGGAGCCGATGAGCTTGGACACTTCGCTGTTCGGATCGTCGAGATCGCCGAAGATACGGGCCTTCTGATGGCAGGTCTCCACGCAGTAGGGCTGCGCGTCGGGATCCATCTGGCGCTTGTCGCGGCAGAAGGTGCACTTGCGCACGAAACGGTGCATACGCGGCTCGATGTGAGAGGCGTCGCGCATGCCGTAGGGGCACGCATTCACGCACACCTTGCAGGACAGGCACTTCTGGGGGTCAACCCATACGGTGCCGTCGTCGTCCTGCTGAGAGGCGCCGGACGGGCAGCAGGGCACGCACGGCGGGTTGTCGCAGTGCATGCACAGCGTCGGGGTCCAGTTGAGATGAACGTTGGGCCAGGTGCCCTGAACGCCTTCGCTGACAACCGGGTTGTACACGATGTCAAGCGGAAGCTTGTTCCACGTACGACAAGCAACCGTGCAGGAGTGGCAGCCGATGCAACGACGCTGGTCGATGACCATGACGTAACGAGTCATTTCCTATCCTTTCCTACTCGATGCTTCACTACTCTTCGATGGGGGCGTACGACATGTCGTAGCGCTTGCCGGTCGCTTCGTCGACCAGGCAGTTGGCCGCGGCGTCGTAGAGCCAGCCGTAGTACGCCTCATGGTAGGCGTTCGTCGCGGGATCGATCATCCAGCCGGAGTTGGCGTCATAGACGTACGGCTTGTCACCGAGCGTCGCATAGCCGAGCTCGGGGTTCCACGTCAGCTGCTCGGGAACCTCGTACGGAGCCGTCTCGCCGGGATAGCAGCGAATGCCGGCCACGAACTTGATCTCCTCGCGATCCATCGTGTACTGCTTGCCCGTCTCGTCGTCGACGAGGCACTCGTTGGCGGCATCGTAGCGCCAGCCGGTGTACGGGTCGTAGTACGCCTTGTTGCGCGGGTTGATGAGCCAGCCGGAATCGTCCAGCTTGAAGTGGGTGTCCTTCTGGAAGATGCCGTCGTTCTGCCACACCCAGTAGTAGCCCTCGGGAACTTCCTTGGTGGGCTGGGGCATCTCGAACGGGATCTTCTCGCGGCACAGATGCGCCTCGCTCGGCATCTGGTGGATGCCCGGCTCAGCAACGGAACCCGGGATGGAGAACTCGGTGTCCTCCTTCTTGTAGGCCTTGTCCACGTCGGTGCACTTGTACACCTTGCAGAGCAGGCCGCGGTTGGCCCACGAGCCGCCCATCGGGTCGCAGTGCTCGTCGTCGACCGAGGTCAGCGTATTGACGTTGGACTCGAGGCAACCGAACGGGTTGTCGAGGTCGGCCGAGCCGTCGCGCTCGGGGAACCACCAGCCACGCGGCGCCATGACCACGCGCGGATCCACGATGGGCTGCACGTCGGCGCGCATCTTGATGCGGCCGCGGCGGGTCTCGATCCAGCACCAGTCGCCGTGCTCGATGCCGAGCTTCTCGGCGAGATCAGGGTTGATGAAGAAGTACGGATCGGGATACAGGTAGCGGATGTTCGGCATGTTGAAGTGCTCGGAGTGATGGTACGGCATGAAGCCGCCGCCCGTGGTGAGCACGATCGGGTACTCGTCGAGCAGCTCCGGCGTGTCGATCGGGTTCTCGATGGTGCCAATGTAGGTGGGCATGCCCTCGTAGCCGAGCTGACGCAGGATGGTGGAGTTGCACTCGACCTTGCCGGTCGGGGTCCAGAAGCCGCCGTTGGTGACGTACTTGTTCTGGTGCAGCGGCGGATAGTACATGCGGAACACGTCGACGAACTCGTCCCAACCAGAGACGGGCAGGCCGAGCGGCGCGATGATCGCGGAGTATGCCTCCTCGATCGTCTTCCACGGCCAATCCTCCTCGGACTGACCGCAGGCCAGACCGAGCATGCGCCAGAACGTGAAGTCGTCATGACGATCGTACTTCGGCTGGATGGCGCGGCGGCCGCCCATGACGGAGTCGGTCGCGCCGTAGTGCGTCACGATGACCGGACGCTCGAGGGCGCCGGCAGCCGGGAACACGTAGTCGGAGAACAGCGCCGTCGGGGTCATCCAGTACTCGACCGTCACGAGGAACTCGACCTTCTTGAGGGCGGCAAGCGTCATCTTCGCGTCGCCGTAGGAGTTCACCGGGTTGGTGGCGTTCACGATGAGGGCGCGCACCTGGTAGGGGTCGCCCGTGAGGATGGCCTTGAACACGCTCGGGCCGTGGGCCTCGCAGAACCACTCGGCCGGCAGGGTCTTGCCCCACGTGCGCTTGGCGTTGTCGGAGATCAGCTGGTAGCCGGGCCAGGTGGTCAGCTTGAACTTGTCAGAACCGATCTGCTTGGCCTTCTGCTCCTCGGGCAGGCGTTCGTTGAGCTCCATCTCCTCGTCGGTGAGGTAGTTGAGCGCCGGGCCGGGCATGCCGTCGCCGCCGGGCACGTCGAGGTTGCCGCAGATGGCGCGGATGAGAGCCAGGGTATGGGAGCCGGTCGTGGAGGCACGGCCGATCTGGTCCCACGTGCAGCCCCACTGGATGCAGCCGGGCTTGTTCATGGCGTACATGCGAGCCGCCGCGCGGATCTGCTCGGGGTCGAGCCAGGTGATGGGAGCAGCCCACTCAGGCGAGTAGTCGATGACGTGCTGCTGCAGCTCCTCGAAGCCGTCGCACCACTCCTGGACGAACTTCCAGTCGTAGAGGCCCTCGAAGATGATGGTGTGCAGCATCGCGAGCGCGAGAGCGGCGTCGGAGCCGGGACGCAGCGGCAGCCAGAGGTCGGCCTTGGAGGCCGTCTCGGAGAAACGCGGGTCCACCATGATGATCTTCATGCCGTTCTTCTGCAGGTCGGTGTAGCCGTTCATGGACGGCAGCGAGGACGCGCCCGGGTTCATGCCCCACAGGATGAGCACGCGCGCAGCGCCGAGGTCGGTCTCGAACGGCGACCAGCCGGCGACGCAGGTCTCGGCCATGAACGTCGGGATCCAGCACAGCAGCGCGTTGTGGAAGCCGTTCGGCGTGCCGAACAGGTTCAGGAAGCGGCGACGCGCGAAGTCGTCGGTACGCGTGGTGCCGCCTGCAGAGGCGACAGCCTCAGCGCCGCTCTCGGCCTTGATCTGGTTCAGACGCTCGGCAACTTCCTTGATGCCCTGGTCGTACGGGATCTTCTCCCACTTGCCCTCGCCCTTCTCGCCGACGCGCTTGAGCACGTGGTTGATGCGGGCAGGATGGTTGACATGCAAGAGCGCGCTCGTGCCGCGGCAGCACAGACCGCCCTTGTTGCTGTAATCAGGATCGCCCTTGATCTTGATCACATCGCCGTCCTTGACGTAGGCAAGGACGCCGCAGTTAGCGTGACAGAAATAGCACAGTGACTTGACCATCTCCACGCCAGGAGCGTTGATGTCGACCTCAGTCGAAACGACATCAGGACATACGAGGTCCTTGAAGCCGCTCGAGGTCTTGGAAATCTCCGCCATCTACCTTCCCCTCTTCTTCTCGTCTCTTTACTTACTCCCGAGATATGAGCGCATCGCGAGAAGCGGAAGTGCGCCCTCACGTTCGCAAATATGCCGTCACAGTGTACGCTCGGACCACGTCGATGCGCATCGGGCCGCAGGGTGGAAACACGCGGCTTCCTACACCCTCCGGTACGAAGATTCGCCGTGCTCCGAAAGCACGCCGGGCGGCACTTCAGACGACCCACTGCTCCCCTTACATATATATATGCAGAAGGGCGCAGGCCGACCAACTACGCGATTATAGCGATTGGATCTGCCAACCGCCACCGCTGTTTGTTCTTTTCCGACAAAAGGCCGAGCTGGCTCTATAATCGAAAAACAAGATGTGATATGGAGCAACGAGATCGGAGACTCCCATGAGCACACACCGTTTCACCTTCATGGGCACCGCCGCCGGCTGCGGTGTGCCCTCCTTCTTTTGCGACTGCCCCGCCTGCAACGAGGCGCGCGCCAACCCGGCACTGCGCCGCGGCGACTGCGGCGTCATGGTGCGCGGCGAGCAGACGCTCATCATCGACACGCCGCCCGATGCGCGCCACCAGCTGCTGCGCGAGGACGTGCGCAACGTTGACGAGATCCTGTTCACCCACGCGCACTTCGACCACATCGGCGGGCTTGGCGAGTACGAATATCTCGTGCAGCTCGTGCGTAAGGAGCAGCTGCCCACGTACGGCTCGCCCGACGCGCTCTCGGGCATCGCGCAGGAGTTCCACTACATGACCTACGCGCTCGACTTCCACCCGCTCGAGCCGTTCGAGACGCACGAGTTCGACGGCGTACGCTACACCGCCTGCCCCGTCACGCACGCGCCGGGCACCTACGGCTACCTCGTCGAGACGCCCGAGACACGCCTGTTCTACGCGAGCGACACCGCGCGCCTGCCCGCCGAGACGGCCGAGCGCATCCGCGGCGTCGACATGCTCGCGATGGACGCCACCTTCTGGAAGCGCAACTGGTCGCCGAACGACCACCACTCCATCGAGGAGTGCATCGAGGAGGGACTCGAGCTCGACGCGAAGAAGATCTACCTCACGCACCTGTGCATGCACTACGACGAGCCGATCACCTACGCCGAGCTCGTCGAGTACCTCAAGCAGTACGACGGCCGCGTGGAACCCGCACTCGACGGACTGACGATCGAGTTCTAACGCGCACCGCCCCGCGGCGAATGCGGGGGCACGCAGATTCGCCCGAACGACAGGAGCCCGCCTCCCTCACGGAGACGGGCTCCTCGCTTATCGGGCGCACCTCGCAACGGCGCGCCCGTGCGTTGGCAAAAGCCTTTCGCTACCCGCGCACCTCGGCGCCGGTGGCTCCGCAGACCTTCTTCACGAGGCGCTCGTGGGCCTTCTCCACTTCCTCACTCGTGAGGGTGCGATCGGCGGCGCGGTAGGTGAGCGCGTACGCCATCGACTTCTTGCCCGCACCCACGCGCTCTTCGTCGCGGTACACGTCGAACAGACGCACGTCCTCAAGCAGCTTGCCGCCCGCCGAGGTCATGACCTGGCACATCTTTTCGTGCGTGACGCCCTCGTCGACCACGAAGGCCTGGTCGATGTCGACCGCGGGGAACGTCGGCACGTCCACGTAGGGGCGCGCCGGGCGCGCGGCCTTCACAAGCGCCGCCACGTCGAGCTCGAAGGCAACCACTGGGGCCGTCGCCTCGAACGCACGCGCCGCGAGCGGGTGGATCTCGCCGACCCAGCCGATCACCGCGCCCGCTGCCATCATCTCAGCCGCACGACCAGGCTGCAGATGCGGCGCGTCCTCGGGCGCCAGCGCGCGGAAGCGCACCTTGGGCAGTGCAAGCTCGCGCGCGAGGCTCTCGAGCACGCCCTTGCCGTCGAAGAAGTCGAACGCCGTCGCAGCCTGGTTCCAGCCGGCCTCGTGCATCGCGCCCGCCATCACGCCGGCGAGCTTCGTGCGCTCCTTCGGCTTCTTGCGGCCCTCGGCGGCAAAGAACACCTTGCCGATCTCGTAGAGCTGGATGTTCTTCACGCCGTGGCTCTGGTTGTAGGCCACGCTGCGCAGCAGGCCGGGGATGATGCTCTGGCGCATCACCGACTGCTCGGAGTTCATCGGGTTGATGAGCTCGACCGCCAGACCGAGGTCGTCGGTGCGCACGCGCAGCTGCTCGAGCTCGTGCGGATCGGCGAACGAGTAGGTCATCGTTTCGTTGAGACCGCATGCGCGCAGCGTGTCGTTGATCTTGGCCTTGATGCGCTGCTCCTCGGTGCGCACGCCCACGCGCTCGGGGCTGCCCGGCAGCGTGGGGGCGATGCGGTCCATACCCCACAGGCGCAGCACTTCCTCGTACAGGTCGATCTCGCGCTCGAGATCGGGGCGGAACGTGGGCGACGTCACGGCGAGCGTGTCGGCGTCGGCGCCGTCGGACACCGTGCAGCCGAGACGCTGCAGCACGTCCACGATGAAGTCGCGCGGAATGTCGGCACCCATCATCGCGTTGAAGCGCGGAATGCGGAAGGCGAGCTCGGGCGCGGTCGACTGGTTCGGCCACTCGTCGACGATGCCCGTGTCGTTGGTGGCGGCGCGGCTCACCGTGCCGCCCGACACCGCGGCGATGAGCGCCGCAGCAGCAGCGGAGCGAATCTCGATCTCATGATCGTCGACGCCGCGCTCGTAGCGCATCGAGCTCTCGGAGATGAGACCGAGGTTGCGGCTCGTACGGCTCGTGCGGCCCGCCTCGAACGCGGCGGCCTCGAGCAGGATGTCGCACGTCTCGTCGGTGACCTCGGTCTCGAGCCCGCCCATGACGCCCGCGAGCGCCACCACGCCGAGCTCGGGCGTGGAGATGACGGTCATGTCGGAAGTGAGCGTGCGGTCCTCGCCGTCGAGCGTCGTGAGCCTCTCGCCGTCCTCCGCCGCGCGAATCACGATGTGCGCGAGGCCGTCGGCGTTCTTGAGCTTGGCGAGGTCGAACGCGTGAAGCGGCTGACCGAGCAGGAACAGGATGTAGTTCGTCACGTCAACGATGTTGTTGATGGAGCGCTGGCCGATGGCGGCGAGGCGCTCGACCATCCAATCGGGGCTCGGCCCCACCTTGCATCCGCGAATGACGCGCGCGGTGTAGCGCGGGCAGCGCACGTCGTCGGCGATGGTGATCTTCACCTCGTCCTCGATCGGCGTGCTGGCGGGATCGAGCTCGAGCGACGCCGCCATCTCCGCGAGCGGATTGCGGTAGTCGCGCTGGTACATGGCGCCGATCTCGCGCGCAAGGCCCACGATGGACAGGCAGTCGGGGCGATTCGGCGTGATCTCAAGGTCGATCACCGTGTCGGCCAGGTCCATGTACTCGGCGAAGGGCACGCCCACCGGCGCATCCTCGGGCAGGATCATGATGCCGTCGTGATCGGAGCCGAGGCCGAGCTCGCGCGCCGAGCAGTTCATGCCGTAGCTCACCTGACCGCGCAGCTTGCTCTTCTTGATCTTCACGTCGCCGGGCAGTTCGGCGCCGACGAGCGCCGTCACGATGTGGTCGCCTTCGTTGAAGTTCTGCGCGCCGCACACGATCTGGAGCGGCTCGGGGTTGCCCGCCTCGTCGGTGTTGTGCATCCCCACGTCAACCTTGCACACCCACATGTGGTCGGAGTCGGGATGCTTCTCCTTGCTCACCACCTGGGCCGTCACCACGTGGTCGAAGGTAGCGCCGATCGTCTCGACCCCCTCCACGCCCGTGCCGGTCAAATCAAGGCGATCGCAGAACGCCTTCAGATCGCTCGGAACCTCCACATAGTTCCCGAGCCATTTCAAAGATGCTTTCATCTTCTGTCCTTTCTCAAGCCGCCTGCCTCACCCGGAAAACGTGCGGGTCAGACAAAACGCGGCTCTCAGCATCACAGCTTCCTCGCGAGCCGAACCCTCGCTCCCCTTCGGCGCGAAGGGAGGTTCGGCATCGAAAACGGTGCGAGGAAGGTTGCGGCGGTGCTCACCAAGCGAGTTCCGCACGAGCCGAAATGCCCGGCGGGCATTTCGCGCGAGCAGGACTGTTCGAGCGACTGAGCTCCGTCGTAACCTTCGCCCGCTAGAATTGACGCAGGAACCTCATATCGCCCTCCAGCAGCATGCGCAGGTCGGGAACGTTGTACTTGAGGCAGGCGATGCGCTCCACGCCCATGCCGAACGCGAACCCGGAGTACACCTCGGGGTCGATGCCCGACATGGCGAGCACGTTCGGATCGACCATGCCGCAACCGAGGATCTCGAGCCAGCCCGTGCCCTTGCACATGCGGCAGCCCTCGCCGTGGCAGATGCCGCAACTCACGTCGGCCTCGGCGGACGGCTCGGTGAACGGGAAGTAGTGGGCGCGGAAGCGCGTCTTGCGCTCGGGGCCGAAGATCTGCTTGCAGAGGAAGTCGAGGGTGCCCTTGAGGTCGCCGAAGGTGATGCCCTTGTCGATCACGAGGCCCTCGATCTGGTGGAACTGCGGCAGATGGGACGGATCGGCCACGTCGCGGCGGTACACCTTGCCGGGCGAGATCACGTAGATCGGCAGGTCCTGATCCTCCATGACGTGCACCTGCACGCCGGAGGTCTGCGTGCGCAGCAGCACGTCGGACTCGCCGCGCACCGCCGCCTTCTCGCCCGAGAGGTCGCGCACGTAGAACGTGTCCTGCATCGAGCGGCTCGGATGATCGGCTGGAGCGTTGAGCGCCGTGAAGTTGTAGTAGTCGGTCTCCACCTCGTCGCCGTCGGCCACCGAGTAGCCGAGGCCGAGGAAGATGTCGGTCACCTCGTCGGCGATGGCGTTGATGAGGTGACGCGTGCCCATCTGCTGCACGCGTCCCGGCATCGTCACGTCGACCGCTGCCGCGTCGATGGCCGCCTCGAGCTCGGCCGCCTCGAGACGCGACTTCGCCGCGGCAAGCGCCTCCTCGACGCACACGCGCGCCTCGTTGACCGCCTTGCCTACGGCCGCGCGCTCCTCCTTGGGCACCTGCCCCATCGAGCGCAGGTACCCCGTGAGGGTGCCGGACTTCCCCAGCACGGCCACGCGCACCGTCTCAAGCTGCGCCGACGTTTCGGCGGCAGCGATGTCGGCCAGCGTGGATGCGCGCAGGTCCGACAGCTCGTCTGTGATCGCCATAATCACTCTGCCTTTCTTGCCAATAAAAAAGAGCCCTCTCGCGCCCCGGGGACCCGAAACGCAAGCTTTCAGGTCCAAGGACGAGAGAGGACTCTCGCGGTACCACCTCGGTTGGCGCAGCCCGCACGGCCTTCTTGCAAAGGACGGCGATGCGTGCACCCGCTCATTTTCGCCCGATCACGGGGGCAACCGGCACGGCCTACCGAACGTCTCGCACCGCGCAAGCGCCCCGATCGGCGCCATGCGGCGATGCGTCCGCTTTCAGCCGCGCTGCTCGGAAGGGAATTGACGTACGCCGCTTGCCCGGGCCCTTTCAGCCGATGAAGCCCGTCTCTGTCGGCAGGGGTTCTGCGCGCCACTGTCTTCGTCAACGCATGTAACAGCAGAGTGTAGCACATCCCGCATGTTATGGTGCGACAAACGCCCGCTTAAGAAGCGGGCGCGCACTGCAATGCGGAAAGGCGCACGAACCGGGCGCGCAGAGACATAGACATGCGCGAGCTACGCGGCCTTCGCCTACGCGAGCCAGCAACGCTACAGGAAACGGTAGCTCACCGTGCGAACGCCCCACTCCTGGCACGTGTTGAAGCCGAGCGCCTTGAACACGCCGGGCTGCAGGTCGAGCACGCGCGCGCCGCCGAGCAGGCCGCCGCAGTCGTTCACCACCGCGTACACCGTGCGTCCGCCGTAGGAGATCTCCACAGTGCGGCCGAAGTACGAGCGGTAGTTGGGCATCGACTTGGGAACAGCCACGCCCATCGAGTTGTCGTCGCACACCGCACCCGTGGCCGTGGTGCCCGGGTTCGGGGTGTAGGGGTCGCTCGACCCGCCGTAGGCCGACGCCGATCCGGTAAGCCAGCCCGACGTGGAGGACGACCCACCCGAACCGCCCGAGCCGCCCGAACTCGCCGGCGGGTCGGGATCGGGGTTCGGCGTGACGGGCGTGTTACCCGAGACCGCCTCCTCGCGATCGACCGTGTTGGCATCCGCGTCGATGGCAGGACCGTCTCCAGTTTGCGCCTGCTGCCCGAACTGCGCAGCCTGCGCCTGGAGCGCGGCGAGCTGCGACTCGTACTCGGCCTGCGCGCCTGAGAGACCCGAAGCCGCGTTCGACACGACGCGCTCCGCCTCGGCCTTCTTATCCGCGAGCTCGCCGAGCAGCTGCTCCTGCTCGTCCTTCTTCGCGCTCAGGTCGGTCGAAACCTCCTCGAAGTGAGCGCAGCGCTGCTCCTGCTCCTCGATCTGCTCGGTCTGGTAGTCCATGATGTGACCGACGTACTCCATGTTCTGCATGAGTTCCTCGAAGGAGCTCGACTCGAGCAGCAGCGACAGCATGCTGACGGCCGAATCGCTGCGGTACTCGCCGCGCGCGATGTCGCCGAGCGACTCGCGTCCGGCGAGCATGCTCTCCTGCGCCTTCATGACCTCCGCCGAAGCCTCGTCGATCTGCGCCTGGAGCTCATCGATCTCGCTCGCAAGCGTCTCGTACTCGGCCGTGATCTCGTCAAGCGAGGCCTGAGCCGAGCTGAGAACCGCCTGCGCATCGGCCACGGCGGCTTCGGCATCGTCGACCTCGTCGGCCCACGCCGCCGCAGGAGCGCCCATGGTGCTCAGGGCGAGCAGGAGCGCCATCGCGAACGCGAGGATCCTCTCGCCAGCTGTATGTGCGTGCGTCAAAAGACAGCCTTTCGTTGCCCAACATAGCGTGCACGTGCCGCGAGATTGTGCGCAACACGTGCAGATGCCGGCGCGCCCGCAGACGCCTCCGACACGCGTATTCGGGATGCGATGAGGGGAAATGAGGCCCCGCACCCGAACAAGCATTCCCCATCATCGCCGAAATACCCTCTTCCGATCAAGTCCTCCAGCTGAAAAAACACGAGTCGGCGGACGGGCGCGGCGGCAGCGGGCGGCGGGCACCGCGGGATGCGGGTGGCAGGCGCCTTGCCGCCCAGGCGCGCCGCGATGCCGCCCGAATCCGACGCGATGTCGCCCGCGCGAGCCACAGACGAACAACGCGCGGGCTTCGGACAGCGCCAGGCGGGCCTACCCGATCACCGACAGCGCAACCGCCGCCGCAACGAGCAGCACGCTGAACGCGAGCGCCGCAACGTCGATCCGCGCGAAGGGGTACTCCTTGTAGCCGCTCTCACGCGTGCGGATGTTGAACCCGCGCACCTCGGCGGCGATAGCGGCGGAGTTGGTTTTGCGCACCGACGACACGAGCAGCGGCACGCACAGCGGAACCATGAGGCGGATGCACCGCACGATGCCGCCGTCGAACTGCACGCCGCGCGCCGTCTGCGCCTCCATGATGCCCGCCATGTCGCTCATGAACACGGGGATGAAATGCACGGCCGAGGTGAACGTGAACGCGTAGCGGTACGGCACGCGGACGATCTTCACCATCGCGTTCGCCAGATCGGTGAGCTTCGTCACGTACATGACGAGGAAGAGCGGCACCGCGCACGCGACGAGGCGCATGACGATGAGCAGCGCCGCCATGAGGCTGCCCGTGCCCACGTATCCCCACGGCAACTTGACGAGCACCGCGCCCGACGGCGTGGTGAGCAGGGCAATGAGCGCGAGCAGCACCGAAAACGCCGCCACGGCACGCGCCAGGCCGAGCGCTTCGCGCACCATTCCGCAGCTTACCGCCAAAGCCGCGTCGATCACGAGGATCGCGGCAATGAACGCCAGGTTCGCCGTGCAGAAGCACGCGACGGAGATAAGCAGCGCGCAGGCGAGCTTCGCCACGGGGTTCATGCGATGGATGAAGCTCGTGCCGGGAACGTATTCGAGGAACTTTCTCATCGTGCCACCTCCTGGCAGACGGTGTGCGACGCAGGGCGCTCCGCTGCGCGTCGCCGGTACACGTCCGCGATCGCCTCCTGCATCTCGTCGAGCGTGTTGGCCTGCGCCACCGCGGTGAAGGCGAGCGCGGGGTCGTCCAGCACAAGCTGCATCGACACCTCGGCCACCTGCGGCGCGCGCAGGCAAGCGCGCGTGCGCACCGCCGGGTCGCGCAGCACCTCGAACGTGGGACCGTCGGCCACCACGCGCCCCTGCGCCATCGCGATCACGCGGTGCGCGTAGTCGCCCACTACCTCCATGTCGTGGCACACCATGATCACCGTGGTGCCGTGCGCGTTCATCTCGTTCACCGCTTCCATCACCGTGCGGCACTCGCGGAAGTCGAGGCCCGTCGTCGGCTCGTCGAGCACGAGCACGGGCGGATCGAGCACCACAACCGACGCGAGGGCGAGCAACTGGCGCGTTCCGCGATTGAGCAGGTAGGGCTCGGCCTGCGCATCGAAGCCGAACCGCTCGATGACGGCGTCGACCGCGCGCTCCGCCTCCGCATCGGCCCGACCCTGCGCGACGAAGCCGAACATGAGCTCCTCGCGTACCGTGTTGCAGCAGATCTGGCGGTCGGGATTCTGGAAGAGAAAGCCCACGCGCCGTGCGAGTTCGCTCGTCTTGAGATCGCGCGTCGAGGCACCGTCGATGAGCACCTCGCCCGCCGTTGGCTTGAGCAAGCCGTTCACAAGCCGCATCGTCGTCGACTTGCCCGCGCCATTCGATCCCACGAACGCCACGAACGCGCCATCCTCGATGCGGAAGCTCACCTGGTCGAGCACCGTGCGCCCGTCGTCGTACGATGCGCTCACGTTGGCGAATTCGATCATGATGCCAGCACCTCCCTGCATGCAGCAACCGCACCTTCCACGTCACGCACCGCGCGCCCCTGGTACAACCCGCAGGAGCGCAGCCGGTTCACGAGACTCGTCGAACGCGGGCAGTTCACGCCGATCTCGTAGAGCTCGGCCGCATGGGCCAGCACCGCCTCGGGCGCATCGGCGAAGCGCACCGCGCCGTCCTCCATCACCACGAGCAGATCGGCGTACTCCGCCAGCAGGGCGATCTTCTGCTCGACCACCACAACCGTGCACTTCCTCTCACGCGCATAGCGGTCCAACAGGGCGAATACCGCCTCCGACGAGGCGGGGTCGAGCTCAGCCGTGGGCTCGTCGAGCACGAGCGCGCGCGGCTCGAGCGCGAGGATCGACGCGATCGCCACCTTCTGCTTCTGACCGCCCGAGAGGCTGTCGATCGAGCGGAAGCGCAAATCGGCAATGCCCATCGCCTCGAGCACGCCCGTAAGGCGCCCCTCTATCTCGGCGCGCGGCACCCCGAAATTCTCCAGGCCGAAGAGCACCTCGTCCTCGACCACCGACGACACCATCTGGCTGTCGATGTCCTGGCAGACGCTTCCCACGATGCGCGAGATGTCGGTCAGGCTCGTCTCCACGGTGTCACGCCCGTCGATGAGCACCGATCCGAAGAAGTCACCTCGGTAACAGTGCGGAACGATGCCGTTGAGCGCGTACGTGAGCGTCGACTTGCCCGACCCCGCTGCACCCGTAACGCCCACAAACGAGCCCTCGGGGATGCCCAGGCTCACGTCGCGCACCGCCGGCGCCGACGCCCCGCGATAGCGGAAGCTGAAATTCCGTACCTCGATCACGGGCGACTCCTAACGCTCGAGGACGCGGCGCAGCGGCATCGCAAGCACCGCCACCAGAATGCAGTTGATCGTCGCCGTGCCGAACACCATGACGGCGTAGGTGACGAGCGTCACGGGAAGGCTCAGGCCGTTCAGCACCACGCCGACGATGATCGCGAACGTGTAGCCCGAGACGACGGTCGAGAGGAAGGTGGTCACGAGCGGGTTCAGGTCGAGCTTGCCGCCGATCTTCAGCGGGATGCGAATGAGCAGGCCGCAGGCAAGCGCGCCGAGCACTTCGGAGGGAATGTTGACGT
>ERZ1034952.1416-NODE-1416-length-19595-cov-6.773951_pt1 | contig 19595 bp, 10 predicted proteins | sample MGYA00520625_ERZ1034952 | MGnify/ENA primary metagenome ERZ1034952 (study PRJEB33766, sample SAMN09781773) | gut metagenome | biome: gut microbiome | host: Homo sapiens | place: Madagascar | study: EMG produced TPA metagenomics assembly of the PRJNA485056 data... | reverse complement strand
AGAACGGATGTTCTTTATCCATCAGCAGCGACAAAAAGCTTTTACAGCACCAATACGCTCCGCCGTCCGAGGTATATCCCTCTGTCACTCCGTATGCCTTATACATATACCCCTCCGGCAGTATTCCGCTTTCCTCCAATTTACAGTTTTCCTTAAAATACTCTATATTTTTTGATAACACTCTCCCCGCAAGCTCAGGCTCTATATCACAGCCCGCCATCACTGCTATCGGAAACAGACTTGACGCTGCAAAACGATAACTCAGTGACCGTCCGAACGGTACCTGCGCTCCGCGTTCATCAAACCAATGCGTATAGAATTTTAAAAACTTATTCGTTCGCCTTATGTATTCCTCTTTATGCTTTTGATAATCTTTAAAGCTTTCATCCGCTATCAGCGTCCAGAGCAGCGGATACATATGCAGCGACCACGCCTCATAATAGTCAAATCTTCCGAACTCTCCGTCAAAATACCACCCCTTGCCAAGATACAGCTTATCCAAAAAGTCAAGTCCATAGCTTAACATTCTTTCTGTTTCCGGAAAGTCATATCCCAATCGTTTTAATACCGTTACCGTAAACAGCGGAAACCAATAGTGGTTATTCGGCCACGAATGGTCAAACGCCTCTACTGCCATTTTATACAGCTCATTTGCGTACCTGTCACGCTCGCTCTTTTCTATCGGCTCCCACAGCTGCTCTCTTGCAAACCATATTCCCACAAGCAGTCCTGCAAGCTCCGTTATATTTTGATTTTCATACGTATATGCATTAAAGTATTCCTTAAAGCTCTCCCAGCCTGTTCCGTCCTCTGCGAAGCCTTTGCTCAGTACCTCTCTCATGTATTCCGCTGCCGATACCTTTTTGCCGTTTATATCTAAATATATTTCCTCTCCCTGTGCTATTATCGGCGCTATCCCCCAGAACGGACGGCAGAAGTTTTCCAGAAACGCAGGTATATATCCCACCGTATCCGGCTTTAGTGCATACTCGCCTCTTTCCATTCTTTTCGCGTTTCGCTCCATCAGCGGTACGCATATCTTTTTTGCATATTCCTTTATTTCTTCTCTGCTCTGCATCTTTTTCTCCTCTTATTCAGTTTCAAAGCCCTCGTTATTTTTTTCATAATAATATACACCCTTAAACTGTGAATCCGCCGGTCCGACCGACAGCCAATGCCGTCTTACTCTCTTGCTTAAATCTATGTCGCACACTGCCGGTATTGTATTTTTGTCACTCTGTGCAAGTATCTCTCCCGTCGGGCTTACCATTCTCGCAGGTCCCCAGCCGTGCTTGTTTTCCTTATTCCATCCGCATACCGCAAAATACGCTCCTGTGTCCATCGCTCGCGCCGAAAGCTTTTCCTCTGCATCTCCTGCGCTTGATATCAGCACTATCTCTGCTCCGTTATTCACTATCTCCTCCGCCGTCTGCGGAAAGTAATGGTCAAAGCATATCAGCATCCCTATCCTGCCAAAATCGGTTTCAAATACCGGATATCCTTTCCCCGGTGACATCCCTTCTTCATATTCTACTACCGTCAGCTGATTCTTTCTGTATTTTCCGACTGTTTCTCCTTTTCTCCCTATCAGTATTGACGTATTGTAATACTCACCCTTGTCATACTCATGAAAGTTATACACTATATATGTATTATATTCTATCGCTTTACGGCGTATAAAGCTGCACATCTCTCCGCTGTCCGTCTGCGATGCTTCTTTCAGACTTACTCCCGATCCGCGTTCATACATTGTTTCACTCAGCACTATTATATCGGGATTTTCTTTCCCTGCATTGTCTATTGCCTCTGTTATTGCTTTTACATTTGTTTCTATCGTTATCTTATTTGTATAGCCCGGCGCTATGTATGCAAGCGCAACTCTCACCTTTCTCGGCTTTTCTGCCTCACACTCGCTTAAAACCGGCTGTTTCCATTTTACTTCTCCGTAATAGCCTTTCAGCCACAGCTCTATCCTAAATCTGCAGCCATCCTCAGGTACTTCTATTATCTGTGAAAACTCTGCTTCTTCTCCTATCCTTTTTACATTTTCTATATGCTCGCGGATTATCATGCTCCCGTCCGCTCTGTATATCGTAAACAGCGCATATATATCATTCGTTTTTGATTCTGTCACCGCTGACGCTGTCAGCCTGTAGCTTTTTTCTCCCTCTATTTCCGTTTCGCTTACCCATTTCCCCATACCAAAGCTTTCGCTTGACAGTTTTATCCTCAATCCTCCGATTTCTTTTGTAAACTCCGCTATCTCCTTTACCTTAGGCATTTCTGTTTTCCATGAATCGGTATCAATCAACGGCAGTATATTATTGCTCATTTTCTTCCTCCTGTTTTAGATAAAGTCAGAGGTATACTTTTTTTAAATTATATGGAGTGATTTACTGCGGAATAAAACAAAATGAGTTTGCTCATATGTCTGCTCCGCAGGGTTTGTATTATTATTTATTAAAGCATACCCCTGACCTATCGGCATTAAATTAAAAAGGGGTTGTCTAACCCCTTTTTTTAGTATTGTTCTAAAAACTTGCCAAGCATTGCCGCTATTTTTTCATGACCTTTATCATTCGGGTGCAAGCCGTCCGGGCAAAATAGTGTTTTCTGAATCGGTATATTCGGCTGAATTCCGACATTTGCATATAAATCAACTATCGGTATCGAAAAATACTCAGCCATCTCTCTTATTGCCTCTATATAGCTCTTAAACACCTCACCCGTAAGGTTGCTTCGGTCAAGCTCATTGCGCCTATGCAGCGGTGTCATAAAGATTATCGGCTTATCTGGATATTTTTCAACCAAACCTTTCATAAGGATATACAACGCACCGTAAAATGTTTTCGGTGTATTATCACCGAATTGCCCTATAGGCGCGTTGCCGTGCCCAAAATCGTTTGTTCCGCCAAAAACGACAACCGCATCTGCATCATCGGTCATATTGGCAAACCTGCTGACAAACGCATTCCCGTACGGCTTTGGATCATTGCCTGTATATTCGGCTATCCTTGTACCCTCGATACCGTAATTATTTGCCGCCTTGAGTTCATATCGCTCTTTTATAAGATTAAGATAAACCTTGTCAACTGAGCTTACACCTATTCCCTCTGTTATACTGTCGCCCATAAAGTTTATTATCTTATTCTTTAAAACCATGCCCAAAACTCCTTTTTATTTAGTTTTCATATATTACGGCTTCCTGTGCCTTTCCGTACACAAGACGCATAAATATATTCTGCCCCTGAGCAAGATCGGTTTTTTCGACTTTTTTAACAATGCTTCTTTCGGAATTATACATATACACATTCCCCAATGCGGAAACATCGAATATTGCTCTCTCTCCCTCGCCATAGCGTACTATTATGCGCTTGTTTTCAAAATCTACATATTCCGTAACACCCGATATCATGGTAACTCTGCTGTATGCTCCGCCGCTGCACTTGCCCTCATATGCCGAGTCACCCGGCTTGTGAACAATCTCAAGATTGAATATTTCTCCGTCATCATCCAATACATAACGAATAACATCGCCCGCATCAATCTTTGTACCGGCAGGTATCACGCCGTCCTTTACTGCAAGTCCGAGTTCAAAACCGTCAACCAGCACCATAATTATATCGCACGGGTTTCCGTTAACATCCGTACCATTGCCGGTTCCGCTTACCGGGCATATAACTGTATCGTTGCTCATTCTGTTAAGTTCATCATAAACAACAACTGCCTGTGCCGTACCGTTTCTGGTTATATCATAAAAGTACAGATTTTTGTACTGCTTATCTGCCGTAAATGAAGTGTACGTTTTAAGCTTAACCTTATCCATGTCTATGTTATTGTCACCATAATTACCGGGAACAACAAAGACATATGAATTTGATGTAAGCGTTACCTCCATGTCAAACGAATTTAAAGTTGAGCGGAACATAGATGCCGCCTTTTTCAATGATAGCCTGAATTCTCCGTCATCTATTGCCTTATCGTCTGCATCAGACCAGCGCTTATATTCCTTTGCAGTCTTCAAAAGGTTTAGCTTTCCTTTATCGTTTATGCGATAGCTTATAAGCTGAGGTATAAAACCATTAGTTCCGTTAAGCTCTGTTGCAGTCATTACATCTCTTGCGTTTTTGCGTTCTCCGTTATATGTAACTCTGTCTGCAAGATCAAGTTCAACCCAGCGTCCCTTGTCGGTAAATATCTTTGCGACAGTTCCGTCTATTCCGGTTGTTTTAATCTTGTATAAATATCCGTAAACCACATAGTTCTCCATATCCGCCGCAACGATTTTACCGTTAATGGCAAATCTGAAAGTACCGTACCCGGTCAGCTTTGGCTCAACATAACCTTTTTCAAATTCAGCAGTTGTATCCTCAACCGTGATTTTGTCCTCGTCTGCGGATATAACACTTCCGGTTATACTTTTGCTGCAAGCATAACCGCGCATAAGCCGAACGCCTTTAGCCGCGACATCTGATGCTGCAACGGATATAACATCTCCGATTTTTATATCTGATACATTGATTTGATCGTCATCAAGATACAGCTGTGCCATAACCTCGTTTTTCTTTTCCTCAAAGCTGTACTCCTGTCCGTCTTTTCTGCCAAAAACCTTATCATGTGCTGAATCGGTGCCGTTTACAACAATATGTATGTATGAAACTATGCTGACCGTATCAGCAGATGAATCATTATCACTGTCAATAAGGGTTATGCTTCCGCAAAGCGCATCAGAATCTATATCCGAAAACTTTTTAAGCTTTCCGTTGTATAAAAACGCCGCCGCTTTGTCTATTGACTTTTCAATCTTCTTTCCGCGTTCATCAGTGTATGTCAGCTTTGTTTCTTTGAGCCCCTGCAAATCATCTGTATCAACCGCCAAGACGCTTGTTTGGTCATTATCGGTCATATATACCATTGTGTATATGCCGTTGCTTTCTTTATAATAATAGTCAACATTGTGACCTATCATATCAAAAAAGCCGGTGTCCGATTTATACTGTCTGTCGTCAATACGGACGCTTCCCCATTCGCAGCCCTCTGCCGAATATATTGAAGTAACAGGATTTGCCTCGACAATTCCGCTTCCGTATTCTATATCAAAAGCTATAGTCAAAAGCGGCTCGTGCTGTCCGTATTTAACAGTATCACCAAAGCGTTCCGGCTCCATCACATTGGTAAACATAGCATTATACATCATTTTTATTAAATCGGAATATATAAGCTTTTCACCATACGCAGCTTTGACGCCGTCGGTTATCCCAATTCTGTTTGCCATGACCTCGGCTGAAATGCTCCCCTCTTTTGCAATTCTGCCGTAACCGAGAAGGTTTACCAGCAGCTGCGCTGCATCGCCTACCGTTGCATAATCATCCGGATTAAGCTTTGCGGAATTATCCGTCAGATACCCAAGCTTATACGCTGTGACTACTGCGCTGTAATACTTTGAATCCGTATTTATGTCATCATACGGAAGCTGTACCTTTTCCGCTGTCATGGTTTCCGCATAACCGCTGAGGACTACAGCGCGTTCTATCAATTCGCCGCGCTTTACTGCCGTTTTCTGACTTCTTATATCACCGTTTATCACACCCAGAGCCGACATTGTTGCCGCATATTTTTCAACCGCCGGATCCGTTTCATCCTTGACAGAAGATACTGCGGCAGCCGGACTGCATACGCAAAAGCAAAGCATTGATATAAGTACCGCTATGGCAGCAATACGTTTTTTCATATTCATCATCCTTTCCGACTGTCTGAAGCTATTTTACGTTTTTTGTCATAACAGCAATCATTTTTGCCGCTTCTGCCCTTACGGCATTGTCATGCGGTCTGAACCTTCCGTTCTCATCGCCGTTTATTACGCCTGCCGACTGCAAAGCCTCGGTTGCCTCACGTGCATAACTGTCTATATCCGCGCTGTCGGCAAACTCTTTCACTTCGGCAGCCGTATCTGTGCTTATATTGCATACCTGCGCCGCTCTGTGTAAAATTGCAGCAATTTCCTGGCGTGTTATATTTCTTCCCACGCCAAAGTTTCCGTCTTCATATCCGTTTATAATTCCTTTGTCGTATGCCGAGGAAACAAAGCTGTAAAACCAGTCGGATTCATTCACATCCGAAAAGCTGCATTTTGCATCGTTGTTTTGTATTTTAAACGCGCATACAACCAGCTTGATAAATTCTTCTCTGGTAATCGAATCCCCCGGTCTGAAGCGTTTATCTGCCGCAGGTGATATAACGGATGCTTTATACAAATCATTTATATAACTCTCTGCCCATTCATAACCGTTTAAATCCTCAAACGGTTTAGCCGGCTCGGTGTTTTCCGACGGTTTTACCTCGGCAGATACAGGGAAACTGTTTGTTCCGCCGCCGATTCCGCCGCCACCGCCGCCGGCAGGTGTACCTGTGTTGGAACTTCCGCCGCTTTGCGGTATAGCAGATTTAAAGGCTTTTCTGAAAGCCTCTATTGTCTTAAACGGCGCGCTTTGCATAATATCCTTGCAGATTTTGCCGCGTTGACCCTCGGTCATTTTGCTGTATGAATAATATTCCGATATGCCATAAAGCAGCATTGCACTGTTTTCGGTTATATAATCATCAGCCTCTGTCCAGTCTTTGGTGTTAAGATTTGTCACCAAATCCAAAGCCTTTGTGATTGTGTCCAAAACCTCGCTGTAATTCCATCCTCCGGACGGTTTTTGTTCATACAGCAGCACTGAGGCATTATCCATGTCATCCGATGTCATTTCGGCCAGTTCCATTTCCGAAGCATAGCTTTTCAGCACAGCTTTTACCGCCGCGGCGGAGACTGCCTTATTTATCTCATTTTCTATGCTTTCTCTGGTACCGCTGCTGAGATAATACACCTCGCACTTTGTTTTTTCATCAGCGCCCCTGCCAAAAATTTCAGCCTTGTAGGTTCCGCTTGCAGCAGATGAATCTATTTTGACAGAATACGCAAATGTACCGTCATCACTTGTCTTTATCTGATTAAGATTCACTACTGTACCTTTCGGATCAGACAGCTTTACCGTCACGGCGCCGCTTGAAGAAAGTCCGCTTTTGCCGCTTATCAGTATATTATCGCCGTCCTTGCTTGCCTCGGCAAAAATCAGCCTTTTTTCAATACTTCCCGACTTTTCTTTTACTGCTGACGCAAACTTATCCATAAAATCCGCTACCGATATAAAAGGTCTTTGTGCAGTCAGCGCTTCGTTTACACTATTCCTGTCGGCAGCTTTAAACTTTAAGTATTGACGATACTCGTCAGAATTACCGAGCAGTGCATTATGTTCCGCAGTGAGCAAACCCGTTATTCCAACCGCGCTTACACTCTGCAGCTGAGCAAATACAGCTTCGCTTTTTGCCGCGATTGTCCGTATCCCGTCAAAATCAAGCTTTGAAACCTGTGCCGAATTATAGAGCATTTCGGCTGCTATATTCAGCTGGTTTTCTGTAAATCCGCTTATGCCTAGGTTTTCCGCCTCTGTCTGCATAAATTCTTTAGTTTCGACTGCGCTTTTTGCGCCGTTTATACCATCCTCAATCTCTTTTACCGTTGTCCGGCTTAAATAATATACTGTATCATATACCGCCTCGGCAGCGCCGCGCGCCATAACAGCAGCTGTGTAATTTCCGGATTCCTCATTTTCGCCAAGCGCAACAGAATATGTATATGTTCCGTCATCCTCGGTTCTTATCTGATTAAGGTTAACCAAATTTCCGTACGGGTCGGTTATCTTTACACTGACATTCTTTACCGAAGAAAAACAACCGCCGCCGCTTATTGTTATACAGCCGTTTTTAATTTCCGCTTGGACATAAAGTCCACCGGACTCCGCACGGACAGTCGGCAAAAATACCATATTTATAAACAGCAGCACAGCCGTTATATATGTCATAAATTTTTTCATCGCTTACACTCCTTGATTGTCCGTGATTTCAGTTAAGTTCCGCATAATCTCCAAACGTATACATTCCGTCCGCACTATCCCACAAAAAGGCACGTACATAGCAGTTATCATAAGAATCAGCACTTACCTCCGCAGAAAATGTCATTGTTTCACCCACACCGACAGTAACAGCATTACCTATTCCGAGAGCCTTCATAGCATTTGTCGTCTTATCATAAACGCCTACTATCAATGCCCCGGTCTGAGCGGTTTCCGTTGTGTTTGACGCTCCGGCGGTCACCGTGATTTTTCCGCTCTGCGGCAATGCTGTGCCGCAGCTGAAATTATACTCGTTTATGGCAAGCTCCGGTCCTCCTGCGGTAAAGCTGACGGAATAGTCTGCCCCTATTGCCGTTCCGTCCTCACATTCCGCATTGCCGTTTAAAGTAATTGTATATTCAAAATCCCTTGTTAAATCATCCGCAAAAACAACATATAATTTATTAAGTTCGTGATAGACATAATAATCCGTGCCCTGCGTCAAGGTGTTTTCGCCGCAGCTTACCGTAAGCTTATCCGCATAATAGTCCTTTTCAAGCTTTAACAGTCTGTCGGCAGAAAAAACAACCTCTCTGTTTGTTACCGGCACATCACCCACGCCGTCTTGAACAGAAGACTTTATAACCTCGCGCTGTTCTTCTATAGCTCCTGGGTTGTCATTCGAGAACCAAATCTTATCAAAATAAAGTGCAGTACCGTCAACCGCGGTAGTTCCCCAGCCTCCTATGTTAAAGAACAGCTGTACATCATCCGTTTCGCTGCTGCCGGCAAAATTTGATAAGCTGTAGGAGCTTACATCAAACTGAACAAGCTTCCAGCCGCTCCAGTTTACGATTCCGGTAAGCTGGACATACTTGTTTACTGTTTTATCCTGATAAATCAGATTAAACTTCTGATCGTTTGCAGCATCCGAATACATCCAGATATTGAGATACTTGTATCCGAGCAGCTTGCCGAGACTGTTATCACCGGAGAGCAAAGGCGAATACACATAATTGCTCTTACCGAGGTCACCCCATTTAAGACTTGCCGCAGAGCCGTATCTTGCCACATCATTTACAATTTCCATAGTGCCGTTTGACTGCTTTGTCCAGCCGCCGGCCTCGCCATTAGAAAAATCACCTATTACCAAATCATCCTCAGCGGCGAATACTGCTGTGCTGAGGCAGCACAAGGCTGCCGCAGCAATAGCAAATACTGTAAAGAGGGATATAATCTTTTTAAATTTTGTCATCTTTTTTCATTCCTCTCCGAATCCGAGTTTATTTTATTTTAACTGTCCTATTTCACCGCTGTATGGTACAAGGCTGTCCCACTGCCATACATAACACTTTACGGTACAGCCGGCATATGACTTTGCTGTTACGCTCTTGCTCAGCGTTGCGCTCTTACCCTTTTCAACAGTGACAGACTCGCTTATCCCTGCTGTAACAAGATTGCCGTCTTTATCATAAACTGCTGTAATTATTCTTGCAGTTGTGTCAGCCGCAGTTGCATTTGTCAGCTTTGCATTTGCCATCACACTGCCGTCCTCTGGAAGCGCAGTCATGCTTCCGTCCGCACCAAATCTGTATGTCAAATCATAATGCGCCGCCTGAGTTGTAAAGTTAACTGTTTTTGCAGAATAGCTCTTATTCAGCATATTTATTGCGGACATAGTCACGCTATAGCTTGCACCGGGCATCAATCCGTTTGTGAATACTACATAAAGGCTGTTGCCCTCCTGCTGAACCCTATACTCAGACTTTGCAACATCAGTATCATTGCACTTTACTGTGATTTTATCGGAATAATCCTTTCCCACGGTAAAGTTTGATGCAAAATCCGTAAATCCTATCGCCTTTGTTGCGGAAGAAACATCCGAACCGTCAGCAATCGTTGATGGAACAATAGCTGCACCGTCCGCTTCATTTGACGCCCAAACAGTATCAATATAATATATGGTGTCAGCATTTGCTGATGTACCCCAGCCACCGCTGTTTAATCTAAACTGTATTGAATCGGATTTAGCAGCAACGTTACCATTCTTATCAAACTTTGCAAAATTCAAGCCACTTATATCCCATGTAATAAGTTTCCATCCGCTCCAATCTGTTGCTATTTTAGTTTTTGATTGATAGCCCCCGGTTGTTGAATCATAAAAAAGCATATTAAAGGTCTGAGTTGTTTCCTTTGCTGAATAAACCCACATATTTATATATTTTTTATTCAATATATCACCAAGCTGTTTTCCGCTTTCATTAAAAATAGGTGATTTTATAAAATGCGTAGAACCTGCGTTAAAATCATACCATTTTAAACTTGATTCTTTATCTTCCCTTTTTTGTTCATCACTTATCTGATAAGCACCTTTATTTTCCAATGACCATCCATAATTACTGTTTTGAGAAAAGTCACCAAGAATTACATCTGAATCAGAGTTTGTTTCTATGTCAAAATATCCGTCATTATACAGGAATATACTGTCTACATACAAAAGTGTGTCAGATAATGCAGTCACATTCCAACCGCTTGCCTGCAGCTTTAATGCCCACTTATCTGTATCAGCAGGAGTTGTAGCAAAATTTCTATTTATATCTATGCTTACTAATCTCCATCCTGTCCAGTCAACTTTTAATTTATTACCGCCAACCTTGTTCTCTGTATAATTCTTTTGTGTTGCATTATGCAGGATAACATTTATTTCCTGATTATTCGCTTTGGCTGAATACATCCAAATACCTATTTTATCATACTTTAGTGCGTTTCCTATATTGTCAATTTGCGGAGAGCAAAGACGTGTGTTTGAAACTGTTGTGCTTCCGTTACTTTCAACTTCTTTCAGTTCCCATTTAAGCGATAAATCCTTTTCAGCCATTGTTATCTCATCATTTTGAACCATATACTCAGGCTTACCGGAGATTTTCCATGCGCTTGTCAGATCCGTGTAATCATTATCTATAAAACTTTTTCCCGGCTGTGAGAAATCGCCTATCATAAAGAAGTCTGATTTTGCGGTAAACGAAGATGTAAACGCAGCTGCAAGACTTGATCCATTTGCAAACGGTGTTCCGGCTTTAAGTCCAAAGCTGCAGGAAGCGCCATCCGGCAAATTGCTGTTTAGGGTAACATACAACACATTATGCTCCTGCTGAACAGTATAGTCTGTGCCGGCAGTCAATGCTGTGCCGTTGATTTTTACCTCTGTATAATCGTTTAAGTTGTCTATACCGTATGCAAAAGCTTTATTTGCAGTAAAGGCATACTGTTTTTGAGATTTGCTTATATCGGTTGCGTTGTTTGCAACGCTGAATGTAACTTCATCGGTCTGTGATATATTCGCAGGGTTTTCGGCAGAGCACCAAACACTGTCAAAATAAAGCGCAGTACCTGCTACCACATCTTTTGCGTTCCAGCCACCTATATTCAGCGCAAATTGTATTGAATCGTTCTCAGCTGCATTCACAGTTGTTGTCGTATTATCTTCATTTGTTTTACTTGCATTGAAGTTACTTAATTTTATAGTACTGATATCCCATGAAATAAGCTTCCAGCCACTCCAGTTTGCTGTAAAAGTTGTATATATGTATCCGCCGGATGTACCTTTGGTTCCGTCGTTGCTTGTCTTATCATACAAAAGAAAATTGAATTTCTGATTATTTGCAGAGGCAGAATAAACCCACATATTTATATATTTTTTACTCAGTATATCGCCAAGCTGTTTTCCCGATGCACTAAATTCCGGTGAGTAAATATAGTTTTTGCTGCCAAGCCCGCTCCATTTCATACTTGAAGCCTTACCGGCTCTTTTTACAATATTATCTGTTGCAACCGTTCCACCGCTGCTCCGAGACCAACTGTCTAATCCGCCCTGCGAAAAATCACCCACTACGATATCCGTTTCGTCTGCCGATACGGATATGCAAAGTCCTCCGACAGTTGTCAAAATCAATGCTGCCGCAAGTAAAAGTGACATAAGTTTTTTCATATATAACCATCCCTTCTTTATTTAATACAAGTATGTTTTTTAAGCATTTTATCCGTCGTTATGAAAGTATCGGCAATATTGATGCCTCACACACAGGCGTCATACCGCGCCAAAGGAATCCGCGCAGGGTAGCGGCGCCGTTTTGCGCCGTCACCTGCATTGTATACGGATTTGCACTGTCTTTGTTATAGCCGCCTATGTCTATGCCCACCAGTCTGTTGCTTGCTGAATACTGTCCGACCTGCATTGTCATGTTCTTATCGGACAAATCCGTATCTGCCGCAACAATAACGCTTTGACCTGCATTTGCTGAAGCTATGACATTGCCCTTTTTATCGGTAAAGTACATATTCTTTGCCGCAACAGCGCCTTTACGCAGCTTTAAGGCTATACTTTCGCCGTCAGAGCCTGTAAAGTTTATCTTTATCGACGTTCCGCCGTCTGTCAGCTCTGCGCGATGGTCAAGCTCTGCCGCACTTAAAGTACGGTTTGTTTTTATTGTCTGCTCGCTCAGCTTATGCGTAGGATCGGATACCACAAGCGACAAGCCGTCAGAGGTTTCCTTATACATAAGAATCATAGGCTTTTCAACGGTAAAACCATCAAATGTACCGGGTTCCCAGAACACTACGCCGGTTGTACCTGTGCTCTTATCACGTACGGCTGAAAGTTTATCCGTATTACTGAGTATCTCTACACCCGGATTTTCGGCATACTGCTTTGTTTGCTCTGCTGTCATATTCGGCAGAATAACATAAGCATATCCCTGTTCCTTTGGACTTACACCGTGATTGAGCCACATTTCAAAGAAGCTTGTCGTACCGGAGGTCTTTCTCATGGTAAGGCTTCCTTTTTCAGGGAAGTAATAGCCTGCGACATTTTCCATGCTTACATAGCTTGTATCGTCAGTGGTATATTCGTCCTCGCCCAGTGTAATATTTTCGCCGTTTACATTGATTTTTTCGGCTGCAACATATACAGGCTCTACTACCTTTGCTTCTGTTCCGGTATATGCGCCGTAGAATGCCGCCTCAGAAAGACTTACCCATCCGCCGCCGTCTGAATTGCCGTAGCTGTCAAGTCTGACATAGCGTGCGTCGGTATTCTTCAGGTCAAATATCTCAAGTCCCTCCGTTTTGCCGCCGCTGTTTCCGCTGAATATCTTTGTCCAGTTTTCACCGTCTGTTGATACATCAATGTCAATCTTTTGTGTTCTCTTATTACCATTGAGGAATGCAAAGCCTGCCATACCGACTTTCTTAACCTCGCCGAAGTCAAATGTTATATAACATTCGCCCTCGCCTGCCCATTTTGTTCCGTAATCTCTGTCGAGAGTATTTTCGGCAGTGTTTTCAGCCTGAGGTGTCTGTGATGCCTCCACCGCTTTTACTTCAATTTCCGGTGTAATCTGATCCTCATGTATAAGACTTTCCATCTTATTGGCTTTTCTGTTTTCTACTATAGTACGCACATCAAAGCCGTCATCTGCATTTATTCCCGCACCGAGGCACACAACCTCATCATCAAACATAAACCATGATTTTTGAGCAACCAGTGTTGAATTATGTGCCTTTATCACATTTCCGGTACTTTGCGTTATATCATGATCCAAATGGAATCCGTTAAGCTTTTGAGCCGCTATCGAGTATTCATCATCCATGGTAGCTCCGCCTACAAAGTCAAAATCCTTGACAAAAGCATTACCCGTATCAATGGTATGCGCGTCACGCTTTTGGGTATCAACCGTTGTACCGGGATACTTATAGGGATCAACGTTATTCCAATAATTTGAGGTAAACTGTTTTTGATCGTTCTGCAGCATAAGCTGTGTCATTCCGTCCGATGTGTACCAGCCGGTTGAGTTTTCGCCATGAATACATTCATAATCATATATACGGCTTGACGACATTGAGATTCCGATTGCCCAAGTCTTGCGCTGATGCGCAACCTTGTCCATATTATAATACGTCTTGCTTATATAATAATCCCCCCTTGGTTTTATCTCGTCGTCGTTCATTATATCCAAAACCTGCTGACGCTGACATACGGACAATGAACTGTCACTGTAGTTTGTTGCCTTTTCCGTTTCCACATAATACTTAATCAAGGATTCCATATTCGCCCTGTTCTCGCTGTCGGCAAACTCCAGAAGATTAAGCATTCCCTTTACAAACTGCTTGCCGTAGCCGTGATCGCTTGAGTTGACCGAACGTCCTTTTACAAACCTAAATATCGCACCGTCATATATTATCGGTTCATAAGCGTCATTGATCCAATCGAATATATTCTCTCGTCTGGGATTTTTAAAGTCAAAACTTGTGCCGCTTATCAATGACAATACGGGACCGGACTCTTCAAACTGCTGCATACCATACTGCGCCGACATCGGATGCTTATAGTGGAAAACATATGATCCGTCACTGAAGAAGCCCTCTCTTGTTGAAAACGTATCAGCCCAGCTGAAGCAGTTGTGCAGACAGCTTACCGCGTCAAGCAAATCTACCGCATCCTCACGCAAAAGCGATGAACCGATCCAGTTTTTATCCGTAAACAAAACATTCATACCTGCATCAACGTGCATTGAGTTATAGCATTGCTCATGAACCCAATATTGGAAAAATGCAAGATAATCATTTTTCTGCTCAGCTGTAAGGTAGTCTTCAACCAGCATCATTGTATTTGTCAAAACCTTCGGTGAAGCTATCTGCCAGTCATACCAGTTGGTCAGAGTATGATCGCGCCATACCTTATTGGGATCATTCTCTATTTCGTCATATCCATAGCGGTTTTCAAACATCCAGTCAAGAGCATACAGTATATCATCAAGCAGCTCCTCATTGTGATAGAATTCAGATCCGTACTGCGCCCACGCCAGCGCCATATAATATATCTGTGTATATTCAGTGGTCATGTTTGCAGAGTTTGTCGGCGCTTTACCGAGGAACAATGAATCCGGATTGGATTTATCCATTAGATTCCATGACGCCTTGCCCTTCAAACCAATCTGTCGTACAATTTCTTTAATCGACTCATCATTCAGGTCTATATTCTCATCACCGACAATAGAATATCTCCAGCGGTCTTTGGCAAGCTTCATTTCTTCCTTTGATATGGAATTTGGATCTACATCCTCGTGATACGCAAGATAGCCTGCAATCTCGCGCATGTTGCTGACCTTGCTGTATGAATCAAAGTTTCTGACCTTTGCGTCACCCATGATAAGCAGCTTTTTATCAACCTTTGTCTGATAACCAAGCAGCTCTGCTGTTTCCTCACCCGGAACATACAGCGTACCTGCCTCTTTATACGGTGCGTTTTTAAACTCGCCGCTTTTTCCGTTTAAGGTATAATTTTTGCTGTCAGCTTTTATGTTAAGCTTTACGCTATTCGCGCTTATCTCGCTTTCGGATTCCTTTGTGCTTACCGACGCACTGAGGTAATCCTTAAACAGCTCAGCCGGAATATATGTAACGTCGTTCTTCCATACTATATCCTTATACGGGGTTACCTCCTTGCCGGACACAACCTGTCTGCCGCCTGCGTATACTGCGGCGTTTCCCTCAAGCGCGTTATATGCCGCTGCAACATCAGCAGACGGATATAAACGCTCAATTCCTTCGCCTATCTTTTTTATTTTAAAGCTGTTTATCCAGTATTCCGCATCATATGACGGCGTCATTGACCAGCCGTCCGCGGAGAACCTCACATACTTAATTCCGCTCCAGTCCGATCCGGGCTGAGCCTTTATATCTCCAAAGCTTATTGAATAATCGTGCTGACCTTCCTCTGCGGTTATAGTAGTATAAAAATACCCTACATCGCATACCATAACAATTACAAACTTTGTTCCCGCAGCGTTTTTGCTGAACATCGAAAGATTAAGCTCATAATAATCCGACCAGTCTGTCGGAACATTATTCATATCAACACGCGTTTTATTATTATGATTCCAATAGGCAGAAAACTTTCCGTCTTTTACATGGTCTGCGCTCGGCGCAAAGCCTGTTTTTGCTACAGAAGCCATTGTACTGAAATCCATAATGCTAAGCTCTTTTGATTCTTCGTCCTCGCTTCCGCCGTCAGGCAGACCAAAAGCCGCATAGCCGGCTATTGTTCCCGAAGCTGCCACGGAAAGCGTCACAAGAAGCAAAGCTAAAAGTTTTGTCAGTTTTTTCAAGCCATTCTCTCCTTTCCGACCATATTATCCCTTGACCGCACCAACCGTAGCACCTTTTACAAAGTATTTCTGCATAAACGGATATACAAGTAAAATCGGTACAGTCGAAACAGTCATGACTGCATACTGGATTGTTTCCTCGGTTACTTCTGAATCGGTATCCATTTTAACCTGGCTTTCCACCAATATTTCACGCAGAATCAGCTGCAGCGGGAAAAGCTCACGCTTTCTTAAATATATCATGGCGTCAAACCATGAGTTCCACGTTGCCACCACATAATAAAGCAATACGACCATTATTGACGGCAAAACCAGCGGAACAAGGATTTTGAATAATATCTGCAAATCACCTGCGCCGTCCAACCGCGCCGATTCCTCCAGGCTTTCCGGAACGCCCTGAAAGCCTGTTCTGAGTATAATAAGGTTAAATGTGGTAATTGCCGACGGCAATATCAGCGCCCAATATGTATTGTCAAGGTGCAGCTGACGCACATTTAAGTAACCCGGAATCAATCCGCCGGAAAAGAACATTGTAATAACCACCATAAGTGATATAAAAGGCGTCAGCATCATGTTCTTCCTGGACAGAAAGTATGCACCGAAAAGCGTCAGCAGAATTGACAGTGAATTCTTTGTCACTATTATAAATACAGTGTTCAAAAAGCTGCGAATAATTGTGCTGTCTTTAAGCACCTGATGATATGCCTTTGTGCTGAAGCCGATCGGCTTTAATATAATACCGCTATGCGCCATAAGCTTTGCCGAATCGCTGAAGGACGCCATCACAATATGCCAGAATGGGTACAGAGTAATAATAACAAGACAGCTTATTATTAAATAATTAAACACTGCAAATATTTTTTGTCCGTTTGTTGTTTTCATATTTCTGTCCCCCTTACCATAACGAACCTTCGCCGCAGCGTTTGCTTAGTGTATTTGCACCGATAAGCAGAATAAAGCTGATTATCGAGTTAAACAAACCCACCGCGGTCGAAAAGCTGTAATTCTGTTCAAGCAGACCTTTACGGTATACATATGTAGAAATTATATCTGCGGTTTCATATGTAAGCGGATTATACAAAAGTATAACCTTTTCATATCCGACAGATAAAAGATTACCTATCCTCATAAGCAGCATAATTATTATAGTAGGTAAAATTCCCGGAATAGTCACATGCAGCGTCTGCTTCCATCTGCCCGCGCCGTCTATCGTTGCCGCCTCATAAAGCGAGGTATCTATACCGGTCAGCGCAGCCATATAGATTATGGAGTTCCAGCCTATTCCCTGCCATATATCCGATATAACGTATATCGGCACGAAGTATTGCGGATAGTTAAGATATGCCTTGCGCTCTATACCGAAAACATTTAAAAGGTCATTTATTACTCCGTCAATATCGGTAAAGTTTATTATCATACCGCAGATAACAACCAGTGATATAAAGTGCGGTATATACATAATCATCTGAGAGCCGCGCAGAAACGCTTTATTTTTTATCTCGTTAAGCAGCAGCGCCAGTATAATAGGCGCGGGGAACGAGAATATAAGGTTGCTCAGACTTATCGTCAACGTATTTCTCATCAAACGCCAGAAATACGGATTTGTCAGAAAATCCTCAAAATGCTTAAAGCCTGCCCAACTGCTGCCCATAATTCCCTTTGCCGGAGAATAATTCTTAAATGCAATTATCAGTCCGTACATAGGCTTGTAATGAAACAATATATAAAACACAACTACAGGCAGTACAATCAGATATGCACCTTTATGCATCCGAATGTCCTTTATCAGACGTACACAATAGTTCAGTACACTTTTCGCGAGACGGGCAAAATAGTTCTGTTTTGTTTGTGATGTATTATTCACGCCCATACTCCTTTCTTGTTTTCAGTTTAACGCTTGTTATAACGCTCTAAAGCTGTTGTATAGATTTCTATAGCTTCATCTATACCAAAGCCTTTAAGCTCGCTTATAAATGAATCGTAATCTGTATCTACGGATTTAATTCCCATAATAAACTTATACAGATTCTCGTTAGCACAGGTTTTTACGTTATTCATAATAACGCTGATACGATTACTTTCATCCGCAGTAAGCGAAACAGGCGGCATAGCACTTGACATCTCAAGTCTTTCACCCCAGCTTGTAAGAGCCGCTTTCTGCTGGTCATATTGATTATACTGCTCTATGTATCTCTCATCCTGTGCAAACGGGCCGGACCAGTTAGCAAATATCCACTCGGTCATTGCATCGCCGACCGACAGCCCGTCAGGATTGTTCATTATCAAATCAGTATATGTCGGATACCCGTCTTTCATTTCATAGCTTACGCCCTCTTTACCGAAGTTCATCTGCATATGACCTTCCTCGGAATATCCAAAGTCAAGGAATCTTGTCGCAAGCTCAATATTGGTACACTTTGATGTGACAAAACCGTTGTTATTATATGAAACCGGCCAAACCGATGTACTGAATTTCGCTTTATCGCCTTTATTAAGCACCGGAAGCGGTACACCTACAAGATCGTATCCCTCAGTCTGCTGTTTGCCTGCACGCAGATACTTGCCCATTCCTCCGCCGGAGGTCGTAAAGGTTGCTGCGGATTTGCCGCTTACCATATTGTTATCCATGTTTGATGAAGCGTTTACTATATTCTGATCGAGCAGTCCCTCGCTGTACCATTTTGCAAGAGTTTTAAGCCCCTCTCTCATTCCGTCCTCAAGATAACCGTATTTAACCTTGCCATTGTCACGATAAAAATCTGCGACAACGCCGTATGCGCCGAATATACCGCCGTACAGCTCATAGTTATCAACCTGATAACAAAGCGGATACTGAATTCCGTTGTTTTTAAATACAGTCAGCATGTTATGCCAATCGTCTATTGTTTCCGGAATATCAATATTATACTTTTCAAGCAAATCCTTTCTTATAACCGGGCCTCTGTAAGAACGCAGTTTGTTTCCATCTCTTATTGTAGGGAAGAAATAGTTTTTGCCGTCATCACTTGTAGAAAGTTTTCTGACTTCGTCATTTTCATCAAGCAATTTTTTAAAATTAGGCGCATATTCTTTTATTGAATCCGTGAGGTCGATTATAACCCCATCATCTGCATACTTCTGTACGCCGCCCGGTTGGGTACTTAAATCCGTAATAAGTATATCGGGAAGATCATCGGAGGCAATCATCAATGACAAAGCCTCGCTGCCTGTTCCGGATATTGATGATGAAAAATCAAGCGTTACACCTGTTTTTTCCTGCCAGTATTTTATTTTTTCGGTATCTGTATCATAGGCGGTGTATACAGATAAAGAATCCGCACACTGCATAGGGTACACACTTCCGTCAGACGGATATGTAATTTCACTTCCCTCGCTTGCCGTTTTCTTCTCACCGCAGCCGCTGAAAACCATACCTGCCGAAAGACATAACGCCATAGCGGCAGCAAACCTTTTGTTCATAAAAATCCTCCTCTATTCGGACATATTATCCTATATG
>ERZ1034952.1412-NODE-1412-length-19642-cov-18.481135_pt1 | contig 19642 bp, 19 predicted proteins | sample MGYA00520625_ERZ1034952 | MGnify/ENA primary metagenome ERZ1034952 (study PRJEB33766, sample SAMN09781773) | gut metagenome | biome: gut microbiome | host: Homo sapiens | place: Madagascar | study: EMG produced TPA metagenomics assembly of the PRJNA485056 data... | reverse complement strand
TGCCGGCGGCAAGGGAATACATGCGAAAAGAGAAAAAAGATGAAATAGGTATGTGCGGAGGCAAGGGAACACATGCGAAAAAAGAAAAAAGATGAAATGGGTATGTGTCAGAGGCGAGGGAACACATGAGAGAGAGGGGAAATTATGGATTAGGTATGTGCCAGAGGTAAGAGAATACATGCAAGAAAGGGAAAAATAAAGATAAAATGAAAAGCAATAAATGAAAAAATGTACGGCGGGAGGAAAAGGCTATAAAGGATTTACTATATGAACAATTGATAAAAAGAGAACATTGGTTAAGGGATTTGAAACAAAATTTGGAAACAAGTATACAGAATGCACCATCAGGCAATCTGAAAATAATTTACTGCAGAGGCGTTGAACAATATTATTTGGACTCTGTTGAAACTAGAACATCCTATCCAAATGGAAAGTACTTGCGAAAATCTGATTACGAATTGGCAAGTAAACTTGCACAACGAAATTATGATGAGAAATTGCTGTCAGAGGTAGAAAAGCAATTAAAGAACATACAAAATATTATTAAAAAATATGAAAAACAAGAAATAGTACAGGTAGAAGAACTATATAGTGTCTATGACAGAATGAGTCCATCCAGGAAAAAAATGGTGGATTCGAGGATAATGTCGGATAAGGAATATGTGAATCAGTGGTCAGCACAAATATATTCGGGTAAAGATTTTGAAGAAGGACAGGCAGAAATCTACACAGAAAAAAAGGAAAGAGTCAGATCAAAGTCAGAAAAGATCATTGCAGATATGTTGTACCATAAAAATATCCCATACAAGTATGAATGCCCTATAACCCTAAAGGGATTGGGAACGATATATCCGGATTTTACCTGCCTGCGGTTAACAGATCGAAAAACGATTTTATGGGAGCATTTGGGAATGATGACAGATCCGATTTATTGTCAGAAAGCTATGAAAAAAATAGACATTTACTCCAAAAATGGGTTTATACAAGGTAGAGACATTATATATACATTTGAATCAGAAAAATACAGTCTAAATACAATGAGTGTGGAAAATCTCATCAGTCAAATATTTAGTACATAAATGATGTCCGAAAAAAGATGTGAATACTTCCGTATAATCAAACAGCTTCTGATAATATTTTGAAATGCAATTTTTGATAAAAGAAATATGTATGTTATAATGGAACATATAAGAAGTGAATAAAATACAGAAAAATCAGTGAAAAGGTAGAGAAATGGCAGAAAATGGCAGATAGAAGGCTTTTGACTTTAAGAAAAACAATAATGTTTTATATTTGTATATGGAACATTTTTTTATTGATCGGCTGTGCGAAGACTGAGATGGTGTCTGAGGACAATACAGTAACAAATGAAAATATTGTCAGCACCACAGGAACTATTGCAATTAAAACAGAAGCAATAGAAACAGAAGAAATAGAAACAGAAACGCAGGATGCAATCCAGCCATTTTCCGACCAACCACCGGAAGCCGCGCCGGAGTACAAGATCATCATGGTAGGGGATATACTGCTTCACACTCCGGTGGAGGAAAGCTGTCTGCAGCCGGATGGAAGTTACGACTATGATTCTCTGTTTTCCCATACAAAAGAGGAGATTGCAGCAGCAGATCTTGCCCTGGTGAATCAGGAGGTGATCATAGGCGGTGCGGATCTTGGAATCTCCGGGTATCCCTGCTTCAATGCGGATTACAGTCTCTGCGATTCATTGGTGGGAGCAGGATTCGATGTCATCTGTCATGCCACGAACCATGCTATGGACAAGGGACGTACGGGGCTGGTAAATTGTGCAGAGTACTGGAGGGACGAATACCCACAGATTACTGTCCTTGGCATTCATGATACTGCGGATACCTCCACTTCCTGCGGCGCAGATCCGGCGATCATTGAGCTGGGTGACATACGGATTGCAGTCCTGAACTACACTTATGGAACAAACGGCATTTCGCTACCGGCGGATATGCCCTATGCGGTGGATCTGTTGAATGAGGAGCAGGTGGCGGCAGATATTCAGAGAGCAGAGGAACTGGCGGATTTCACCATCGTATGTCCGCATTGGGGAACGGAGTACAGGTTGACATCAGATGCTTCACAGGAGAAATGGACCAGGATATTCGCGGAAAACGGTGCAGATCTGGTACTGGGGACGCATCCTCATGTGATCGAACCCATCGACTGGGTGATTGATGAAGAGAGTGACCATGAAATGCTTGTGTATTATTCGCTGGGAAATTTCGTGAACTGGACCTCCGGTACCGGAGAGGGAGTAGCTAACCGTATGGTAGGCGGCATGGCAGAGGTAACGATAGCAAAGAATGAAGACGGCGAAGTGGAGATTATGGACTATGGAGTTCAGCCGCTGGTCAGTCATGTGACTTCCGGTCCCGAAGGTGTGACCACTTATTTCCTGTCAGATTACACAAATGTCCTAAGTGAAGAAAATGAGATCCGGACACAGGATCCGGAATTCTCCAGAGAATACTGCATTAACTTATGTAATACAGTATGGGGTAATCTGTGGGATGAGGAAAAAGATTAGCAAAAGTAGTACAGCTTTTGAAAGAGGCTGTACTTTTTTTGAGAAAATTAAATTGTCATTGTAGCTTTTTTGCAGGATCTGTTGTATTAGTGGTGAAGGGGGTGAGAATATGCACAAGAAATCATGGGAAGAGGACGATTCCCAAAAAGAAATGATACAGAATAAGATTGAGACATATTCTCCGATGGTATATCGCCTTGCATATGCATTGGTGAAAAGCAGAGTGGATGCGGATGATATTCATCAGGAAGTATTTCTAAGATATCTGAAATATCAGCCAAGTTTTGAAAATGCAGAACACGAAAAAGCATGGTTTATCAGAGTGACTACAAATCAGTGCAAGAATTGGTGGAAGACAGCATGGAGAAGGAATATCGTCAGTTGGTCAAAATATGAAGAAGAGGCTTGGGGGACAGATCCGCAGAATAAGGACGTTAATGTAGAGAGTGAACTGATCGAAGTCGTGAAAACTTTGCCGCAGAAATATCGTGTGGTAATACATTTGTTTTATTATGAGCAAATGTCTGTGGAAGAGATTTCCAATACTCTCGGAATAAAAGCATCTACTGTGCGAACACATCTGACAAGAGCCAGGAAGAAGTTGAGCAGAATGTTAAAGGAGGAAATCTGATGTTCCAGGAAGAATATAGGAAAGCTTATGACAAAATCAATCTAGAACCGGCGAAACTGCAGGAGCTGTTTTCTCTGACAGAACAAAAAAATGCGAAAAGAGAATGGAAATATATTAATCTGCTCCGCCCGGTGGCAGTTCTGTCATTGTCTCTGTGCTTGTTTTGCATGATGACATTACCGGTATTAGCGGAGCGGATTCCGACGGTGTATCGGGTGATCAGGCAGTATGCGCCTGCTTTGACGGAATATATCTTACCTGAGAAATTTTGCAGTACCAGTCATGAGATTACTTTACAGGCAGAGGCCGTAAACATTACAGGGAATAAAGCAGAGGTTATCCTGTCATTCAAAGATGTCGAAGGAAGTCAGCAGAATCAGATCGATGGGAAGGTGGATTTATACGACAGCTATCGAATCTACAACTATGGTGAGAGCAGTGTGATAGGCGGCTGTAGTTTTCTGACGTACGATGAGGTGGAAGATAAGGCATATTTTAAGATAGATGTGATATCGGATGACCCATTTCATGAAGATAAAGTGAAATTAGCTGTAAACCAGTTACTGACCCACTGCATAGAAGAAGAGCGTGCAATCAGCCTTGAAAATATGATAAAAGACCCTAAGGAAAAGAAAGTGGAGTACAACGGGACTGGCGGGAACATTCAGACCAGGAGTTTGATCCCCTTTTTTGTCGATGGAAAGAATTCGTCCAGCCGTATGGTGAGGGTTATGGATGAGGCAGAGCGGAATGAGAACTTGTTAGAATCGTTAACGGTAACCGGTGTCGCTTATGAGGAAGGTATACTGCGTGTGCAGCAGTGCCGCGGTAACTTTGCAAAAGCAGACCGGCATATCCGGTTGTATCTGAAGGATGGGGAAGGAAACGAGAGGAGACCTGATTGCTCTGTAGGCTGGAAGGAGGAAATCGATGGAGAGGAAGTGATTTTTGATGAATCATGGTTCCTAATTTCAGAGGAAGAGCTGAAACAATATGAATTGTATGGGATGTTCTATATTACTGATGAGAGCGTACAAGGTGACTGGGAAGTTACCGTTAACTTAAATGAATAGCTGACTTAAATAAATAGTGAGAAAAGGCATCAGAGTCGGGGGCTTTTGACCCCGACATCATTTTTATGCGCAAATTTATATCTCGATATGTTATACTAGAGCTGTGTAATGGGGTACGCAAACGAGAAGAGAGAAGGCAAAGGAGGAGTTACAATGAAACAACAGTTGGAACCGTTGTTTACGCCGTGGAAGATCGGAAACTGCGAGATTAAGAACCGCATTGTTCTGACATCCATGGGTGGCACAAACCTGTTGGGATGGATGGAAGTGAACCATTTTGACAAGGATGGTGCGAAGTTTATCCTGGAGGTGGCGAAGAACAATTGCGGTCTGGTGCTTCCGGGATGTCAGCCGGTATACAATCCCATGTACGGACAGTGGCTGTATAAGAAGAAAAAGATGTATGAGGATCTGGCAAAGTGGATGCCAGAGTTCCACAAGACGGGAGCAAAGCTGTTTGTCCAGCTGACGGCAGGTTTCGGCAGATCGTTTACCATCAGTGAAATGATGGAGACCCTGTACACCAATAAGGCATTGCGGGTACTGGCGAAGCCTTTTATGGATCTGGACAAGATTACGGCCGCACCCAGCCCGTCTCCGAACCGCTGGTCAGATAAAGTTCCTTCCCGGGAGATGACCGTGGAGGAGATTCAGGAGTTCATCACTGCATTCGGCAAGACTGCAAAATTATTAAAGGATGCCGGGGTGGACGGTGTGGAGATCCATGCGGTACATGAAGGATATCTGCTGGATCAGTTTACTTTAAAATATGTGAATCAGCGTACCGATGAATATGGTGGATCTTTTGAAAACAGATATCGTTTCGCCGCAGAGATCGTAAAAGAGATCAAGAAAGTCTGCGGACAGGATTTCCCGGTGTCTCTTCGGTACAGCGTGGAATCCAAGACCAAGGGGTTCCGTGAGGGAGCACTTCCCGGAGAAAGCTTCACAGAAGCAGGCCGTGATATGGCAGAATCCGAAAAAGCAGCAAAGTATCTGCAGGATGCCGGTTACGATATGTTAAACTGCGATAACGGTACTTATGATGCCTGGTACTGGGCACATCCCCCTATCTATATGCCGGAAAACTGCAATCTGGAGGATGTGGCGCATATCCGCAAATTCGTGGATATCCCTGTGGTATGCGCCGGACGTATGGATCCGGAGACGGCTGCGGCTGCTATTGCAGACGGAAGAATCGACGGTGCCGGATTCGCCAGACAGTTCCTGGCAGACCAGGAATGGGTGACCAAGCTGATGAATGATAAGGAGGACGATATCCGTCCCTGCATTTTGTGTCATAACGGCTGCTTCAACATGTGTCATTATAAGGGAGTTCCCAATGATCAGGCATTATCTGATTCCCTGCATTTGGCACGCTGCGCGGTAAATGCCGAGACCATGCAATGGGAGAAGCACAAGATCGTCCCGACCACCAGCCCGAGGAAGGTACATATTATCGGTGGCGGTATCGGCGGCATGGAGGCTGCCAGAGTACTGAAGTTGCGGGGACACGAGCCGGTGATTCACGAGCAGACAGATCACCTGGGCGGAACCTTTATTGCTGCCAGTGCGGAAAGCTACAAGGGAAAACTGCGGGATCTTCTGACCTGGTATCGGAAGCAGATGGCAGATCTGAAAATTGAGATTCATTACAATGAAAAAGTGGAGAGTATCGCCCCGTTTGCCGGTGCTCCCGTGATCATCGCTACCGGAGCAGTGCCCAGAGTACTGAAAAAAGTGCCCGGTCATGAGAAGATGGTTGAGGCATGCGAATACCTTACCGGTACTCCCGTAGGAGAAAAGGTTGCCGTCATCGGCGGCGGACTCACCGGCTGTGAGATTGCTTATGAACTGGCGCTGCAGGGCAAACAGCCTGTAATCGTAGAGATGAAAAACGATCTCATCGCCCAGACCGGAGTATGCCTGGCCAACAGCTCTTATCTGAGAGAGTGGTTCGCCTGGAAGAAAGTGCCCGTATATCTGGAAACTACGCTGCAGGAAGTAAAGGATGACAGCATCGTATGCAAGGATGCTTCCGGAAAAGAGATCACAATTCCCTGTGACAGTGTGATCAGCTCCGCAGGATACATTCCCAATCCACTGGCACCGAAGGGCAGCAATGTAAACCTCGTAGGTGACTGTGACGGTGTAGGCAATCTGCGAAGTGTCGTATGGCGCGCTTATGAAGTTGCCATGAAGATTTAAAGGGAGGGAAATCAATGAACTTAACAAAAGAACAACAGGAAATATATGATGGAAAACAGGGAGCGACCCTGGCGAAGGTCATGCAGACGCTGGTGCGCTACGGCGAGCTGTTCGGTGCGGACGGTATGGTGCCTGTGACCAGTAAATACAACCATCTGGTAACCTCTTTCGGATTGAAAGCACTGGCGCCGGTGTATGAACTGATGAATCAGCTGATCGAATCCGGCAATGTATCCAAACAGAAATTTTCCGCCGATCCGAGACCACTGGATCCCAATGTGCCCAGTTCTTTTTTACAGGATTTTGTGTTCAAGAATTTCATGTACTCCAAGCAGGATGATTACGAGAAACAGCTGACACAGCTGGGTATCATGGAAAAGGATGCTTACACCTGCACCTGTTACATGGATGAAGTGGGAAATACCCCGGCCATGGGAGAGGTGCTGTCCTGGTCTGAGTCTTCCGCAGTGGTTTATGCCAACTCCGTATTGGGGGCAAGATGCAATCGTAACTCCGGTATCATTGACCTCATGGGCTCGGTAGTAGGCTATGTGCCCCGTTTTGGTCTGTTAACGGATGAAGGCAGAAAAGCCACCTGGATCGTTAAAATCGAGACCACGAAAAAGCCGGAAGCACAGCTGCTTGGATCTGCCATCGGTATGAAAGTGATGGCGGATGTTCCCTATATCGTAGGACTGGACAAGTGGCTGGGCGGTGAACTGGATGATGCAGCAAAGACCTATCTGAAAGACTTCGGCGCAGCGACTGCTTCCAACGGTGCGGTAGGTCTGTACCATGTGGAAAATATCACTCCGGAGGCTGTAAAATACGGAAAAGATCTGATTGCGGAGGATGCAAAAGTCTACGTGGTAGATGATGCGGAACTTCAGAGGGTCTATGAGAGCTATCCGGTGATCTGGAAAAAGAAGGATGCCAAGCCGAAGCTGTGTTTCATGGGATGTCCCCATATGAGTTTACAGCAGCTCATCGACTGGACGGAAAAAGTCTCTCAGAGCCTGAAAGAAGCCGGTAGAGCCAGAGTGTGTATTCCTACCGTATTCACAGCGGCACCTGCGGTACTGAAAAAGTTTCAGGAGACTCCTTATGCGGAGACATTAAAAGCAACGGGAGTCATTACTTCCTATATCTGCCCGTTAATGTATATGAATAATCCTCTCAGCGAGAAGATGCCGGTCATTACTTCCAGCAACAAGCTGCGTACCTATACCAGCGCAAGATATTATACCGATGCTGAGATCTTAGAGCAGATTACGAAGGGAGGAGCGGACAAATGAAAGAATTTAAAGGAAGAATCGTTGCCTCAGGAACTGTAACAGCCAAGGCACTGGTATCTCACGGGGGTCTGAACACACTGGCATCTTTCCAGAAGGCATTACAGTTCGGCGATAAAAAAGCAACCTGCGGAGATCAGAATAATCCCGACCTCTATGGTAAACAGATGGCGGGCAAAGCCCTGTGCCTGCCGACGACCATAGGATCTACCACCGGCGGACTGGTACTTTACTGTGCCTGCTCCATGAACAGGCAGCCGGCATGCATGCTGTTTTCCGAACCTATTGATTCCCTGGCAGCAGCCGGAGCTATTCTGGCAGATGTGTGGCTTGACAATGTGCAGATGCCTGTCATTGACAGCCTGGGGGAAGAGTTCCTGGAATATGTGAAGGATGACATGAATATTACCGTAAAAGAAGACGGTACGGTAGTAGTGGAATAGTTCAAATAGCTTTAAGAACAGCTTTCGAAGGAAACTTCGGAAGCTGTTTATTATTTTATGAAAAAACTTTTATGGAAAAACTTTATTTTTCTGCAACCGAAAATACGATATGCTTATCTAATGTATGTGAACACAAAATACCTTGCAAGGCATCCGGCCGGATGAAGAACGGGAGGAACCATGGAGAAACTGGTGAAAAAAGCGAAAAAAGGAGACGCGGAAGCATTCATTGCTCTGATGGAACAGAACAGGCAGAGCATGATACGGATCGCGTTCGCTTATCTGGGGAACGAAGAGGATGTTGCCGATGCCATGCAGGAGACCATACTTTCAGCTTTTGAAAAGCTGGATACCTTACGAAGAGCCGAATATTTCAGAACCTGGCTGATTCGTATTCTGATCAACCAATGTATTACAATGATACGGCACAGGAGTCGGACGGTTCCCATGAACGAGGTGGAGGAAGCTTCACAGTTCTATGATTTCAGTACAGATCTGGAATTCAATGATCTATTGAAAATTCTGCCGGAGGACAGCCGGCTGATCTTCCAGATGTATTATGGGGAACAGTTTTCCATAGGAGAGATCGCACAGCTGCTCCATATGAAAGAAAATACGGTGAAGAGTAAAATTCACCGGGGCAGAGAACATCTGAGATCGCAGATGGGTGTAGGAAAGGAGAATAGCCATGACAAACAGTCCGTTGATTGACAGAAAAATAGAGGAAGCATACGGAATTATCAGAGAAAGATCGGAAAAGAAAAAAAGACAGAGTCGAAAAAGAAAGTTTGTGCAGACGGGGGCTGCAGCTGCAGCGATTGTTGTAGCTATTGGATTCTGTGCGGCAAATCCGGTCCTGGCAAAAGAACTGCCTCTGATCGGCAGCGTGATAGAACGGGTACAGGAGCTGCTGGGGTTTCAGGAGATTCCGACAGAAGAAATTGTAACGCTGGTACCAGCAGGGCAAGGGACATACAATGCCGGGGAGAGAGAAGAGGCTGGGGACAACAATACCGGAGCCACTGGGATCCAGAGTACGGAAACCAGTGTGGAAGCTACAGAACCGGCGCAGTATCAGGTATCGGATCAAGGCTACACCATTACCTTGACGGATTATTATGCCACAAACCAGGCAATTTTCCTGGGGGTAAAAATGGAGAGCGAAGAGGGATTCCCGGAGATGTCAGCGGACAGCGACGGAAAAAGTCAGATCATGATCGCAACGCTGGAGGAGTATTCCTTCCGAAGCGGCGATCCGGTACACGGGGGCAGGGCGCTTGTGGGGCAACTTGTGGATAAACATACTTTTCTGGGACTGATCCGTATCGATTACAAATCGATCCAGACAGGGAATCAGGGATACTATGAACAGATTCCGGAAGACATGACATTGCAACTGGAAATCCCGTATTTTTTCCTATATCCGAAGGGGGCTTCCAAGGAGACAGTACGCGGAAGTTGGAAATTCCCGGAGTTTTCCATTGCGCAGAGCGATAAGGAAATGCAGGTCATAGAGATAGGCGAAACGAATGCAGCGGGCTTCGGGCTGGACAGAATCGAAGTCTCTCCGGTGGAGCTTACGGTATATGATATTTTCCCGGAAGATCATCTTGTTGTGACCGTAGTGTTGGATAAAGATGGAAGAAAACTGACATACGCAGGAAACAATACCAACGAGCTGGCGGTCAGCGGATACGATATATCCGAGATCACAGTGTACCTCTATGATTATGATGAATACATGGAGATCAAGGGGTTGGCACTGGGAGAAAATCCGACAGCATTCCGGGAAATACTTGAGAAAAATGCTCTTTATGAAAAAAAGATTTCGATAGAAACAGACAAGTCGTAGTATATCTGCTGTGGCAGCCGCAATGACTGCTGAAGTGGGAACAAAAACGGCTTTCGGAGATCTCCCGGAAGCCGTTTGTTGATGAATTTCGAAATCGCTGATAATGCATCTCACATATTATTTGGTCAGTTCAGCAACGACCTGATTGATGACCTTGCCGTCAGCCTTGCCTTTCAGCTCGCCCATAACAGCCTTCATGATCTGCCCCTTATTTTTCGTAGCCAGAACCTCTGCGAATTTCTCTTCCAGAATTGACTTGACTTCCTCAGCGGAGAGCATCTTGGGAGCAAATTCGCTCATGATCTCATAGCGTTTTTTGTATTCTTCCAGCAGCTCGGTACGATCTGCGGGGCAGGTATCGATCTGCTCCTTCACGGATTTGATCTCTTTTAAGATGGCTTCGTTGGCCATCTCATCGGGAATGTTGTCACGGCAGCCGTTGTCGATTCCTTTTTTCTTTACAGCGGATACCAGTGCGGAGATGGCATCCTTTCTGAATTTATCCTTTGCCTTCATGGCAGCGATCATAGCGTCCTGTAATTCTTTTAATTTCATAGTGGTCTCCTCTCTGGAACAAAATCTCCAAATGCTTTCTGTGTTTTATTATACTCTCATAGATGAAAACTGAAAAGAAGAAAATGTGAATGCCTGTCAGCTTATATCCGAGTTGTTTACACAGATATTACATGTTGTTTACCTGCCCAGGATAGTGTTGCTGCAACAGTTTTGGTAACATATAATGCGCCTTGGAGAAAAAAGTAACTGCGAAACAGGATGTAGCGTATCATAGCACGAATTTGCAGGCGGATGGTACAATGAACACGAAATAAGATGTATATAAAAACACAGGATGGAAGGAAAGACGTAGAAGAATGACATATTGTGAAATCAGAAAAAATGAAGAAGTACTGACATTTATTAAAAAAGGAAATGCGAATCTGGGTGCCATGGGATTCACCGATCATTCGGAGGCGCATTCGGGACTGGTGGCAGAGCGGGCAGCAGAGATTCTGAAAAAATTCGGCTATCCGGAAAAAGATATTGAACTTGTGAAGATTGCCGGATTTATGCACGATATCGGAAATGCGGTGAACCGCAGCCATCATGCAGAGTACGGGGCGCTGCTTGCAAATGATATTCTGAAGAAGACAGATCTGCCCCTGGAGGACCGGGTGCAGATCGTGTCCGCTATCGGATTGCATGACGAATCTACCGGCGGTGCTACCGATTCCATCTCAGCGGCGCTGATCATTGCAGATAAGACCGATGTCCGCAGGAGCAGAGTCCGGGAGAAGAATAAGGCGACCTTCGATAAACATGACCGCGTCAATTATGCGGTTACGGATACGAGACTTAAGATCAATGTGGAGAAGAGAGTGATTTCACTGAATCTGCAGATTGATCCGAAGATCTGCAGCATGTATGAGTATTTTGAGATATTCCTTGGACGTATGATGATGTGTAAGCGTGCAGCGGAAGTGCTGGAGGCATCCTTTAAGCTGACCGTGAACGGATCCAAGGTGTTGTAAATTGAGAGTTAGCGAAGAAAATTGTATCTAATCCCCGTAGCCCTTGGCAGGGTATAAGAAACGCGGCACTGCTTATTCTTATACCCAGCCGGGGCTACTGATTTCTTGAAAAACTTCATGGGTCTATAGAAGATAAATTTCCCTGTAGGTACTTTTGGGGACAGGTAAAAAAACAAAAACTAAACAATATGGGCCTATAGCTAAAAATTTGCCTGCCAGATACTCAATTTCTTCAAAATGAGTACCTCAGAGCCGGTTTTTTCCCTATAGACCCATATTCATCTTTTTATGCGTTATTTGTAGCAATTTTAGTATCTCACAACTCATTTTTTCTGTATAGACCCAAAATACAGGACACCCACGACGAACATTTTAGAATATAGAGTTCCCTTGTTATACCTTCCGGTTTTCACATTTTGGGTATCAGCAGCAAAATAAGCTTCCCATGTGGGATTGATAATCATTTAATTTTACATAATTAGATGTCAGTAGAAAGTTTTTTAATTTTTCTTATAGCAATACGATAAGAAATGTAAAAAAATAACAATACTACAAGGAAATAAACAGTTAGAAATATTAAGGAGACAATAATTCTTTGATTAATCTGTTCAAGATAGAAAACAGTATCAATTTGGAAACTCATAACAAAAACGATAATAGTATTTAAACTAGAATAGCATAGTGCAAATAGCCAACACCAGAGTGGAAAATGTTGGGTTCCATTAAAAAGAACTCCTTTTATTGACATCCAAATGATTAACACATCAGGCGCTAATGGAATAACCCAACCGTTTAAGCTTGTTTTAAAAAAATAATCTAGTAGATAAGTAAGTTCATTTGCTATAATTATACCCCAAAAAAGTTTAACATAAATTGTGTGCCGAATATTTGTGATCCTTTCATCACAGTGAATGGTGGTTTTCATAAGTTGTCCTCCTCCCAAAATAAATCGTTTAATGTTTTGTTAAGTACTTTACATATCCGAATACAAAGCTGAAGACTGGGATTAAACTTTCCGCCTTCTAGTAAGTTGATAGTAGGGCGTGTAACATTAACTTTGGCAGCCAGTTCTTCTTGAGAAAGATTCATCTCAACGCGTGCTAATTTAAGACGCATATTTTTCATTTATGTAACCTCCTTTCTATATGCATTATATGATATATCAAACAAAATGTAAAGTATATAATACAAAAGATAATAAATATATAACGTTATGTGAAAAAGATTATTATGTTTTGGTAATAGAACTTTTAAGTATTTGATTCAAGTGTCGGAGTAATAAAAGAGTTACGAAATAAAGTAAAAGCAAATTAGGAGGAATTGATATGATGCCATATGAAGTAGGAAAGACGTTTATTATTAGGGTTCCATTATTATCTATAGAGACTTATAAGGAATTATGTTCAGAAAAAGATGGATTACCAGTTATTAAAACCAAGGAAACATTGACAGGGTATACCCACAAACTATTCACGTTGAGGCGGAAGAAGGGTACAGACTAGCTTGTTCCTATCTCCTGTGCCCACGCTGAGGCGGAAGAAGGGCACAGGCGGGCGTTCGCCGCCCCAGCTCTCAATTTCCATCCATGACTGTTTTGCATATCTTCTATGCTTGTGGTACAATAAACAGAAAGCAAGCATTTTGAGGAGAAAATTGTATGAAAGCACAGGAATTATTATTTCAATTGCAAGATAAAGGTTACCGTGATTTCCAGAGCAAATTAATCCCGACGATTCCTGTGGAGACGATTATCGGCGTCCGCATTCCTGTAATTCGTAAGCTTGCGAAGGAGTATGGAAAGGATCCGGAGAGCGTAGAGTTTCTGAAGCAGCTGTCGCACACTTATTATGATGAAAATATTTTGCATGCGTTGTTGGTGGCGGAGATCAAAGATTACGAAGTCTGTGTAAAAGAAGTGGAGCGCTTCCTGCCTTATGTGGATAACTGGGCGGTGTGTGATATTTTTTCTCCAAAGGTGTTTCGCAAAAACAGAGATCGGCTGATAGACAAAATAAAGGAATGGGCTGCCTCAGAACACCCATATACCTGCCGCTTCGGAATGGAAATGCTGATGACACATTTCCTGGATGAGGATTTTCGGGTGGAATATTTGGAAATCCCGGCAGCGGTACATTCCGAGGAATATTATGTGAACATGATGATCGCGTGGTTCTATGCCACGGCACTGGCAAAACAGTGGGATGTCGCCGTTGGCTATATCGAGAAAAAATGCTTGAATCCATGGACTCATAACAAGACCATACAGAAGGCGAGGGAAAGCTACCGGATCACCCGGGAGCAGAAAGAGTATCTGAAAGCATTAAAGGTGTAAAACAGATGCAAGAAAGCTATGAGGTAGGATATGAAAAAGAGAAACAAGGCAGAAGTGTTATCAGGTCAAAGAATCAAAATAGTGGCGTTGTTAACGGGAATAAGTCTGTTGCTGTTATCCGGCTGCGGCAATAAAGCACAGGAAGCGGAAGAATCACAGGTACAGACAGACATCGCTGTAACTGCCACAGAACAGACTGCTGCGGCAGAAGAGCAGGCAGAGACAGTAGATCCGGAAACATTGGATTATGCATACCGGCTGCATATCACGATCAATCCCGAATTCAGGTTATATCTGGATGAGCAGTCAAAGGTAGTGGCGGTTACATGTCTGAACCAGGATGCGGAAGATCTGTTCTCAGAGACGTTCCTCACGGGGATGGATCTGGAAAAGGCTATGCCTGTGATCATACAGCAGGCAGTGGCAAAAGAGTATCTGGCAGACGGTAAAAATATTACCATAGATCTGGAAAAATCAACGGAGTCCGGGCAGGCAGACACAGTGGAACAGGTGATCGCGGCTGCAGTTACTGCGGAATTAAAAGAACAAGGTGTAGATGCTGTCTTAGAGCTGCAGGATGCCGGTACCCCGGTCGCTATCGAAGGAGCCGACACAGGAGCCGGGGATACTGTGTCGGATAAGACAGATAATACAGATAATGGATCGGCAACAAACGTTTCACAGAAGACAAAATGTAGTGCCTGTGACGGAACCGGAATCTGCCAGGAATGCAAGGGTGGTACAGCACCTTGTAAGCGTTGTGGAGGATCCTTGTGGGAGACCTGCGGTACCTGTGGAGGCAGTGGCAGACAGACCTGTCCCGGATGCGGCGGCAGCGGTGTGGATGCTACCAGCGGAACCAGCTGCAGGCATTGTGGAGGCAGTGGTGGAAATACCTGCCAGCAGTGCGGTGGAAGCGGCGGTAAGTCTTGTAGTATCTGTCATGGTAAGGGTGTGATCTCTGATGACTGTATTCTGTGTCACGGAGACAAAAAGTGTACTGTATGCGGCGGAAGCGGAGAACTATAAAACAGTAAATCAATCAAGCTGCAAATAAAAAACGTAAAAGATAAGTCAGTAAAGGAATGGAACAGCATGAAGGATCGTTATATGGAATTTCGCAGGGCACGCAGAGAAGAAGCAGAAGAGATCCTGCAATTATACCGTTCACTGATCGGAACCGAATATTGTGTCTGGACAGAAAATTATCCAACAGAACGGGAAGTGGAATTTGACCTGTCGAGAAATGCATTGTTTTGCCTGTATGAGAAAATGCCGGAACCTGATGAGAGAGAACAGGGGGCGAGGCTGTCGGTAGGGCAGAAAGCGGAACCGCTGCCGGTTACGAGAGGACGATTGATGGGCACAATCTCCATAGACGATGACCCGGAAGTGGAGGCACTGTCCTGTTGGTCAGAGGACCTTACCCCGGTGGCAGAGCTGTCCAGACTGGGAGTGGCGGTAGAATATCAGAACCGCGGCATTGCCAGGATCCTGTTGCAGGAGGCTATGGCGGAATTGAAATCACAGGGTTATAAGGCGGTACACATTTTAGTGGCAAAGGACAATGTGAAAGCCTTGCGTTCCTATGAAAAATTACATTTTTCCACAGCAGGGGAATGTGAGCTTTTCGGGCATGCCTACTGGTGTTATGAGAGAGAATTATAGAAGTGATCACTATGCAAATCAATGAAACAGAGAGGAAAGACGATATATGGTAACGATCGATCTGATCACGGGCTTCCTGGGATCCGGGAAGACTACTTTTCTGAAAAAATATGCGGAATATCTCATGGATCAGGGAATGCATATCGGTATTCTGGAAAATGATTTCGGTGCCATCAACGTGGATATGCTGATGCTTCACGACCTCAGGGGAGATCAGTGCGAATTGGAGATGATCGCCGGAGGATGCGATGCGGAGAGCCACAGGAGGCGTTTCCGTACGAAGCTGATCTCCATGCGGATGTGCGGTTATGACAAGGTGCTGGTGGAGCCGTCGGGAATCTATGATGTAGATGAGTTTTTTGATGTACTCCGGGAGGAGCCGCTGGACCAGTGGTATGAGATCGGCAATGTCATCACCATACTGGATGCAAGACTGGAGGATAATCTATCAGAGCAGGCGGACTATCTGCTGGCATCGGAGGCTGCCAATGCCGGAAAAGTGATCCTGAGCCATGCGGATGCAGCTGCCAGGGAACAGTGTGAGGACACGGTGGCACATCTCAACCGGGCACTGGAACAGATCCGCTGTGACCGGAGAATCGACTCCAAGAAGGATATCTTACAGAAAAATCTCACGGATCTGACAAAAGAAGATTTAGAGGAAGTATCCAAATGCGGTTATCGTCTGGAAAGTTACCGCAAGATGGATTTAGAGAATGGACAGAGCTTCGACTCTTTATTTTTCATGGAAGAGAAGATTAAGACGGAGGCTCTGGAACGGGCGGTGCCCAGACTGTTTGCCGAAAAGTCCTGCGGAGAAGTATTCCGGATCAAGGGCTTTGTGAAAAACGGAGCAGGACAATGGATGGAATTGAATGCTACACCGGACAGTCATACAATGCAGTCTGTCGCAGTGGGGCAGGAGGTGCTGATCGTCATCGGAGAGCATTTACAGGAAGATAAGATCAGAGAGATTCTGAAGGAGGAAGAGACATGTCAATCTTAAGTCAGTTAAACAGTGTACCGATGTACCTGATCTGTGGAGGGATCATTGCTTTTGTGGCGGTGGTCTGCGTGATTTTTCTGGTGAGGGCATACCGCGCCGGTCAGGCACTCGGCATGGATACCACGAAAATGAAGCGTACGATCATCTCCAGTGCGACCTTTTCCCTGTTGCCCAGTGTGGGGATCCTGCTTGGTGTCATCGCCCTGTCGGGAAGTCTGGGAACACCCTGGCCGTGGCTTCGATTGTCCGTGATCGGTGCCCTGCATTATGAGACACAGGTGGCGCAGGCAGCGGCAGAGCAGGTGGGCATGAGCACATTGTCTGCTGCGGAAATGACACCGCAGGCATTTTCCACGATCGCACTGCTCATGAGCATCTGCATTATCTGGGGCATGGCATTGTCCATTTTCCTGAATAAAAAATATACACAAAAGCTGACCTCGAATAAAAAATCCGGTAAGCCGGGCTTTGGAGATATGGCAATGACTGCCATGTTCATAGGACTGGTCAGCACCTACATCGGAAGATATCTCGGCGGTTTTATATCGGAAAACGGATTGTTTACGTTTCACGGGGATTACATTCCGTTAGTGGTAATGGCAGTATCGGCACTGGTGATGGCAGGATTTGTATACCTCATTGAGAAAAAAGGAAAAGCCTGGGTGGACAGCTTTTCCATTGCCGGAAGCATGATCATTGGCATGACGGCAGCCGTACTGGTGGGGTTGCTGTAAAGTACTCTTCTGAAAAAGTTTTAAGTATCTATGCAATGTCGGAAAGCAAATGAAATAGTTGAAATAAAGACATTGTGTGGAAAACAGAAAAGCTGAAATCTGAAACAGATATTCAGGATTGAGAGTCCGAAGCTGAAAGCTGAATCATTAGGAAGAGCAATATATTCCAAGATGAAAGGAATAAAAATTATGGAAAATAATGTAGAATTAAATAATCTCGAACTAGATAATACAGGTGTAAATACCCCCGGCACAGTCGGTGTCGATGCAAATACACAGCAAACACAGGGTGACAAGTCTGCCTGGGATATTTATACGAAGAAAACACATGTCATCGGGCGCACTGTGAGTATCATTACGCTGGTGATGTTAGTTGGAGCACCGTTTCTCATCGGTAAGCTTTTAGGTGCGTATCCGGATCTGGGGGCTGTCGGCAAGGGGTTCCTCTCTGTGGGAATCGTATGGCTGGTCAGCAGCATCGCGGAGTTTTTGATCTACACACCGATGCTGGGAGCCGGCGGCGGATATCTGGCATTTATCACCGGTAACCTGATCAATATGAAGATCCCCTGCGCGGTCAATGCGAGAGACATGGTAGGAGCGAAGACCGGAACCCCGGAAAATGAGATCATCTCCACGATCTCCATCGCCACATCTTCACTGGTGACAATCCTCGTCCTGGCGCTGGGCGTGTTATTGATGGTGCCGCTGCAGCCCGTGCTGCAGAGTGAAGTATTGCAGCCGGCTTTTGAAAATGTGGTTCCGGCGCTGTTCGGTGCCATGGCGTACAAATATTACCGGAGAAATATGAAAATCGCTGCATTGCCGCTGATCCTCATGAGCCTGTTGTTCATTCTGGTACCGTCCCTGATCGGCTCCACCAGCTTTATGATCGTTCCTTCCGGCGCGATTGCCATCGGTGTGGCATATCTGCTGTTCCGGAAAAAGAATACACAGAGTCCGGAATAGACAAATGCCCCAATAGTGTAAATACCGGGGCTGAATAATCAGAAGGCTATACGGACAGAAAAACAGATGAATGGAAAAGGGGCCAAACCTGTCGGGTTATGTGAGTAATAGAAGGTAGCGCCCGGAAAAGAGGAAAATATGAAATATATAGGTTTCATTTTACTTGCAGTGGTTGCGGTTATTATAGTACTGCTGTTGATCGCGGTGCTCCGCACCCTGCTGATGCCGTCGAAGACTTCGACTTATGTGGCAGACGAACCGGAGGAGGAAGCGCTGGCACTGGCAGAGAAGCTGTCGAAAATGATCCAATATGACACCACCTCCTATGCCAACGTGGTAGAGGTGGAGAAATTCTTAGGCTTCCATAAGGTGCTGGAGGAACTGTTCCCTCTGGTACATGAGAAGCTGGAGAAGACAGAGATTGATGGGAATCTGTTATTTTACTGGAAAGGAAAAAGCTCTGAAAAACCGATACTGCTCATGAGCCACCAGGATGTGGTGCCGGCGGAAGGTGAATGGATTCATGCACCCTTTTCCGGAGATATCGCAGAAGGAAAAGTATGGGGCAGAGGCGCATCCGATACCAAGGCCTCTGTAATGGCATTTTTCCAGGCGGTGGAGGAACTCCTGTCGGAAGGGTTCGTCCCGCCCACCGATGTCTATCTGGCAAGTTCCTGCACGGAAGAGTGGGGCGGTGACGGTGCACCGAAGATTGTGGCAGAATTGCAGCGCAGAGGGATCGAGCTGTTCCTGGTATGCGATGAGGGTGGTGCGATCATCACCGAACCCATCGGCGGTATTCACGGCAACTTTGCCATGGTAGGCGTATTTGAAAAGGGCAAGGCAGATGTGAAGTTCACCGCACGGAGCAACGGCGGTCATGCCAGCGCACCGTCGAAGGGAACTCCCATTGCCAGATTATCCGCTTTTGTCAATGAGGTGGAGACGCATTCCCCGTTCCGGAAAAAGCTGCTGCCGGAGGTATCGGCGATGTTCACAGAACTGGCGCCCTACGCCGGATTTGGAATGAAGCTGGTATTCGGTAATGTGTGGCTGTTCGGACCGGTATTAAAAGCGGTCATGCCTGCGATCAGTGCCCAGGCAGGTGCAATGCTGAAGACGACGATCGCTTTCACGGTGCAGAAGGGATCCGATGCCTATAATGTGCTGCCTCAGGAAGCCTATGTGGGTGCCAATATGCGATTCATTCCTCATCAGGGAGAGAAAGAAAGCCTGGAGATCATCAAAAAAGTAGCAGGTAAATACGGTCTGGAGACCGAAGTGCTGCATGCCAACGATTATACGCCGCCTGTGGATATTCACGGAGAAGCATTCCATCTGGTGGAGCAGA
>ERZ1034952.1402-NODE-1402-length-19701-cov-5.585055_pt1 | contig 19701 bp, 17 predicted proteins | sample MGYA00520625_ERZ1034952 | MGnify/ENA primary metagenome ERZ1034952 (study PRJEB33766, sample SAMN09781773) | gut metagenome | biome: gut microbiome | host: Homo sapiens | place: Madagascar | study: EMG produced TPA metagenomics assembly of the PRJNA485056 data... | reverse complement strand
TCCTTTCTAGTCCCAGGCGCTGCGGCCTTCGAGGGCTTTCTTGCCAATATCGCTCCTGAACTGCATACCTTCGAAGTTGATACGCTTGATCGCTTCATAGGCGCGATGGCGTGCAGATTCGAACGAAGAGCCAAGCCCGACCACGTTCAGCACGCGACCGCCCGAAGTGATGAGCTCGTCATCAACATTCAGCGCCGTGCCAGCGTGGAAAACGAGCACCATGTTCAGATCCTCAGCATCCTTAACACCAAGGATGACCTTGCCCTTCTCATACGAACCAGGGTAGCCCTCAGAAGCGAGCACCACACTCAGCGCCCAATTGTCGTCCCATTCCAGATCGATATCGCCATCGCGACCTTCGGCCACCGCCATCATGATGTCTACCAGATCGCTCTTCAAGCGCGGTAGGACAACCTGCGTTTCCGGATCGCCGAATCGCGCGTTGAACTCGAGAACCTTCGGGCCTTCGGGCGTGAGCATGAAGCCACCATAGAGCACACCGCGATAGTCATGCTCAAAGGGCTCTTTCGCCGTTGCTGCAGCGGCCACTTCCATGATGCGCACCATTTCGGCCATCTCTTCATCGCTAACGATAGGCACCGGAGAATACACACCCATGCCGCCCGTATTGGGTCCCAGATCACCGTCGTAGGCGCGCTTGTGGTCCTGCGCTGGCGCCATGCAGAATGCCTTGCCATTCGTAACGAAAGCAAGCAGCGAACACTCCGGACCGGTGAGCATCTCTTCGACCACTACGGTGTTGCCCGCAGATCCGAATTCGCCCGAGAAGCACGCCTCAACGCCCGCGCGAGCCGCATCGAGTGTTTCCGCAACGATAACGCCCTTGCCCGCCGCAAGACCATCGGCCTTCACCACGAGCGGCGCACCCAATTCGTCGCAATAGGCCAGCGCTTCATCTTTGTTGGTGAAGCTCTTGTAGCGTGCGGTCGGGATACCGTTCGCTTCCATGAATTCTTTGCTGTAGGTCTTCGAACCTTCGAGCTGCGCGCCTTGCGCATCGGGACCGAATACCGCGATGCCTGCTTCGCGCAGAACGTCAGCAACGCCTTTTACGAGCGGCGCTTCGGGACCGATGACCACCAGTTCAACATCGTTTTGGCGCACGAAATCAAGCACCGCGCTACCGTCTTCGATGTTCAAGGATTTGATATTAGTGCCCAGTTCAGCGGTACCACCATTGCCTGGCGCGATATAGATCTCGCTACAACGAGGGCTTTTCGCCAGCGCCCAGGTGATCGCATGCTCTCTGCCGCCACTGCCTAAAACTAGAATATTCATGAGATACCTTTCACGCGCTGGATGGTCGCGGTTGGCTACGTTGTGTAATGATTAGCGGGCTTCCCAGCCGTTGAAGATCGTCTGATCACGATCGGGACCGACCGCAATGATCGAAGCGGGAACACCGGTGATGTCTTCGAGATACTGAACGTAGACCTGCGCATTCTGCGGCAAGTCTTCGAAGCGTTTGCAATCGGAGATATCGATGCCCTCCCAACCAGGAAGCTCTTCGTAGATAGGCTTCAAGCTGGGGGAACAGATAAGCTCTTGGTCCATGGGGAAGTAATCGTAGCGCTTGCCCTCGATCTCGTAGGCCACGCACACTTTGATGCGCGGCACACAGGAAAGCACGTCGAGCTTGGTAAGCGCAACGTCCGTGAGCGAATTGACCTGCGCAGCATAGCGACCAACGACCGCATCGTACCAACCGCAACGGCGCTTACGACCCGTAGTAACGCCATATTCTCCGCCTACTTCGCAGAGGCGTTCTCCCACTTCATCGGTAAGCTCGGTCGGGAACGGACCGGATCCAACACGCGTGATGTAGGCCTTCGCGATGCCGAGCACGCGGTCGATCGCCTTCGGACCAACGCCCGTACCGATCGGTGCACCACCTGCACAGCAAGAAGACGAGGTGACGAAGGGATAGGTGCCATGGTCGATGTCGAGCATGGTGCCCTGCGCACCTTCGAAGAGAACCGACTTGCCATCGGCCAGCGCAGTGTTGAGCAAGTGCGTAGTTTCTGCCATATGCGGGCGAATGCGCTCTGCCAGAGGCAGGTACGCTTCGCAGATCTGATCGACGGTATAGGTGGGAAGATCATAGATCTTCGAGAGGATCTGGTTCTTCAGCTCGAGCACTGAGGCAACCTTCTCGCGGAAGACCGCTTCGTCCATCATGTCCTGGATGCGGATGCCGCGGCGGGCGACCTTGTCCTCATAAGCAGGGCCGATGCCACGCTTCGTAGTGCCGATGAGCTTGGTGCCGCGTTTCGCTTCGCTCGCACCATCCAAGTCGATGTGATAAGGCATGATGACGTGAGCATCGCACGAAACGAGCATGCGATCGGTCGGGAAACCCGCTTCGTTGATGGTGCTCATTTCCTCAATGAGCACGTTGGGGTCGATCACACAGCCATTACCGATGACCGGCGTAACGTTATCGTACATGACTCCAGAAGGGATGAGGTGAAGGGCAAGCTTCGTATCGCCCGTGATAACCGTATGCCCTGCGTTGTTCCCTCCTTGATAGCGCACAACATAATCGTAGTCCTTTGCGATCAAGTCGGTGATCTTGCCTTTGCCTTCATCGCCCCACTGGGCGCCTAGAAGAACAGTGCTCGGCATAGGTATTCCTTTCGACAGTTCAATCTACCTGAAAAATATATCACAGTTCGAAGAAATTACAGGAGCAATCGCACTCGCGCACCAGGGCAGCGACACTCGGGTGACAGGTGAAAAGAATAACCTGGCGATAGCGCGAAAGCTCGACGATCACCTTGATAGCTTCACGGCGGCGTTCGTCGTCGAAATTCACGAGGATGTCGTCGCAGAGGATAGGCAGCGAACGGCCCACATTTTCTGCCGTGATGAGAAGGGCAACGCGCAACGCGAGATAGAGCTGTTGGCGCGTGCCGAGCGAGAGCAACTGAGGAGGACAGGCGGTCTTCACACTATCGAGCGCTTCGATCTCGCCCTCAGCATTCATGCGCACCTTCTGCCACGCACCCTTCGTCATCTGAGCGAAGAGGCGCGAAGCCTGCTTGTAGACTTCGGGCTGGCTTTTGCGTTCCCATTCGGCGATCGAGACTTCCAAGCTGCGCTGCGCAAGCAACAGCACGGCAAGTTCGTGATAGCGCTCTTTCAGGCGCGCATCCACGATCGCCTTGCGCTGTTTCGCCTCATCGAAGGTGGTGGCATGACGCGCATGCGAAAGCTCACTTGAAATCTGACCGAACTGGAGATTCGTCTCTTGGATAAGCTCGCTCGTTTTAGCGCGTTCGGTGTTCTTGCGCTCGATGATCGCTTCGAGATCCGCCAGCTGCGCCTCGGGATCGAGCCCCATTGAAAGACAGAGTTCGCGGCGCTGCTCCGCGAGCGTACTGAGGAGCGATTCGAGCGACGCACGTTGCAAGGATAGCGCTTGGAGGTTCTGCTTGGTTGTTTCTTCGTTCGTGCGCATGTCGTGTGCAAGATCGAGCAAGTGACGCGCCTGGCGTATCGAGCCTTCGGCAGCACTGAATCCACGCTGGTCAAGGAACCATTTCGCACGGTTCTTGTGGTCAGCCAGATCGCGCTCGCAGAGTTCAAGGTGCTGCTCGTCTTGATACTTGACCCATTCGTAATCGCGTCTTCGCTCTTCAAACGCTTCCTCAGTTTTGGAAGGATGCATGTTGGCGACGATACCACCTGCTGCAACAAGAAGCCCGCAGAGACACGTGATCACACCGAATGCTGAATACGTGAGCGAACCCACCGCACGTCCTTGTCGGAAAAGCCAAATGCCCACGATGCCCATGCATATAAGAATAACGAACGCGATGATCAAGCGAATGCGCCGTTGCTTCTTTGCGCGATCTTGCTCGGTCTGGAAATCGTGGTCGTTGATGAGCGTCTCGAACGCTGTTGTCGACTTTGCTACTTCACGTTTCGCGCTATCGAGCGCATGCTCGTATTTGAGACGCTCTTCATCGAGATCATCGAGAAGGGTTTTGACCTCATATTCTTCGGCAGATGATAATTTGCTGAGCGTACGCACATTCTCATCGACTTCGACTGAATCGGGAAGGCGCATCTGCTGCTCTGAAGCACGGGTTTTTTCGAGCAGTGCAGTATTCTGCTCGATCGAAGCGTCGATTCCTTCCAGGCGTGCGTAGTTGCTCTTGAGCTCTTCGATCTCCGTATTAAGCCCAGCTTGCGCTTCGGTGAGTGCTTCTTTGCGGGCAAGAAGCGATTCAAGCTTGCGCTCTTCTTCGTAGAAGCTATCGGTTTCGTTGAGCAGCTCCTGAACGAGCGTTTTCTCGCGTTCCTGCTCTTCACGCAAGAGCGCGATCGAATCAGGAGTTTGCGCGGAGCGCGACATGAGCGCTCGTATCTTCTCCTGTATCTTAGCAAGCACGATGGCAGGAGATGATGCCGTACCAGAGCCAGCCGTTAGCAATCGCGCAGTAACTTCGTTATGGCGATCAAGTTTGAGCAGCTCATCGCTATTGAGCGCGAACATGGTCTCGTACGTTTCCTTGTCGATGTCGTCGAGCACATGGAGTCGATCGACCACGCCTTCGCTGTTCTTCGTACGCTTGATCTCTTCAACGTCGCCCGTACGGTCATCTTTGAAGAACAGGCTACCGATACGCTCTGAATTCTCTGGCTTGTAGCTGTTCGAACCGCGGCGCGAAGCACGCCAACCGAACATGACATTCTTGATGAGTTCACTGATAGTGGTCTTGCCCGCTTCATTCGCGCCATACACCACATTGAGACCAGGCTTGAAGGGGCCGACGATCATATTGGCGAACTTGCCGAAATTCGTCAGCTTCACGTATTCGAGATAGATGCTCGACAGATACGTTGGTGCAAGAGGCTGATTCTTCTCGACCTTCTTCTTGTTCTGTGCGTCGCTCTTAGTCATTATTGTTCTCGCTCAACAGATCGAACACGAGCGATTCCGCTTCCTTGCAAGCTTCATCAAAACGCCGCTGGAGCTTAGGAACGGGCAGGTCAAAGGCTGAGAATTGCTGTTCAAGATAGGATAGGCTGTCGACCTTGTCTTTCTTCTGTGCGCGCATGGTCGAAAGATAGACCGCCGGGAACAGCCCCTCTTTCTCGATCGCATCTTTGTCGATCTTCGCGCGCGTTTCGTTCACAACATCATCGATGAAGAAGAACGGATAACGGTCGTTGATGACCGAGCGAAGATCAGCGAGCACAGGTGAGGTGAGCGCACTATGAAGCGACGTTGTACCCGTAAGCGTGATACGACAGAGCATGTTCTGACATTGCGAACGCGCGTTGCGCTCGAATTGCTGGGTGGTGATCGCTTCTTGGATGTCAGCGATCGTCGCGCAGGCAGAAACATCCACTTCGATGCGCTCCCATACAATCTGCGCTGTGGGAAGAAACGCAACTTCAGTGGGAAGGTTCTCGCGCAGCGTCACCTTGAGCACGCCATGCGGGCCAGTTTCGTGAATATCGCGCCCCTGGATGCAGCCCGAAAATGCAATAGCTGGATTATCCTGCGGGATGAGCTGCGGGTGATGGATATGCCCGAGCGCCCAATAATCCATCTTGCGTGCAAGCAGGTCCTTTGGTTTTACCGGACTGCGTGTCGGATCGATGTCGAGGCCAGAATGAATCACGCCTACGTGAAATGTTGCATCAGCAGCGATCTCCTTCGCCTTTGTGCGCGAGATACCTTCCGCGATGTTCTCGTCTTGCGGCCATGCCTGCGTATAGTAGCTTCGCCCGCCCAACACAGCAAACGGTTCACCTTCTTTTTCATAGATGAAATAACTCGCCTCATGAGGATCGAAGAGATGAACGTTTTCGGGAAGATCTCCATATTCACCAGCCCAACGCGCATAAGGATCGTGGTTACCTGTGCAGAAATAGACCGGGATGTTCGCATCATGAAGACGTTCGAGCCCATCACGAAAGAGGCAGAAATCGGCATAGGAAGGATGCGAGGCATCGAACGCATCGCCCGCGATGATCAAGAAATCGACCTGCTCACGAATCGTTTCGTCGATAAGCTTACGATACGCATCAGGAATGGATTTGACCAAACGATCAGCCCACACCGGCGAGACTGCGCGCAACCCCCTAAAAGGAGCTCCGAGATGAAGGTCTGCTGCGTGTATGAAGGTTACTGATCGCGCCATAGTTCGAGTGTAGCGGATAGTGATGCGTTTGTGCGCAAGCGTTAGTAACTTGAATCGTCGAAGTAGTCGGTGAACTTAGTACGCTCAGCAAGCCAAGTGAGCTTCAAGTCGCGCGTAGGACCACTGCGATGCTTTGCGACGATCAGTTCTGCAACGCCCCAATCAGGACGCTTGTCAGACTCTGCCTCAGCTTCGCTGGTAGATCGATCGATGAACATGACGATGTCAGCATCCTGTTCGATCGAGCCTGATTCGCGTAGATCAGAAAGCATGGGGCGCTTGTCAGTACGAGATTCGACCGCACGCGAAAGCTGGGCGAGCGCCATGATAGGCACGTCAAGTTCTTTAGCGAGCATCTTAAGGCCACGTGATATCTCAGCAACTTCCATGGTGCGATTATTCGGATGAGGGATGACAGGCGTCATAAGCTGCAAATAATCAACCACGATAAGGCCCTTCTCAACGTTTCGCATCATGCGCCGCGCCTTCGTGCGCAGCTCAACCAGCGAAAGCCCTGGCGAATCATCCACATAGAGATCGATGTTGCTCAAGCGTTCAGACGCATCGAAAAGTGGTGCCCATGCGTTATCGTCGATTCGCCCATTGTTCAAGACTGACAGGTTGATACCTGCTTCAGCCGAAAGAAGACGCTTCGTGATCTCGACCGATGACATTTCTAAGCTGAAGAACGCAACGGTCGACTTCTGTTTCGCAGCGTTGACCGCGAGATTCATCGCGAACGACGATTTACCCACACCAGGACGCGCAGCCAAGATGATCAACTGCCCGCCACGAAGCCCGTTGAACAGCTGGTCAACATCCTTGAAACCAGTGGGTACGCCCTGCAAGGTTTCGCCACGATTTGCCATCTCAGCAATCTGATCGTTCGCTTCGATGATGAGCGTCTTGATATCTTTGAAAGAAGAGTTGACCTCTTTTTCGGTCACACCAAAAAGTGTGGCTTCAGCCTGCGAGATGAGTTCTTTAGGATCAGCAGGAGAATCATAGGCGAGCGAAGAGATGTTGGCTGATGCCAAGAGCAACTGCCGACGCATCGCGTCACGGCCCACGATGTCAGCATGGTGCTGCCAGCTCGTGAGGGAAAACGTATTGTTTGAAAGATCGAGCAGATACGGCTGGCCGCCTACCGCTTCGAGCTGAGAGGCTGCCTTGAGACTATCCGCCACGGAAATGACATCGATCGGGATCGAACGTGCATTCATATCGCGCATCGTCTCGAAGATGATGCGATGAGCAGGACGATAGAAATCTTCGGGACGCAATTTGAGAGAAACCTCTTCGAATACTCCGGTAGAAAGCAAACACGCAGATAGAACGGTCTTCTCCGCCTCGATATTCTGCGGCAATGCTTTACCCTTCGAGCCTGAAGGCTGTAACGCAAGTTGATCGTTTGTCGTGGGTGCTGGCATTCGCTCCCTTGTCCTGTTCTTAAGGCATCGCGCCTAAAAAGATGTACTAACAACAAAAACTTCCCGACACCATGGATGCGGTATCGGGAAGTCTAATTTATCACACCCACAGACTAATAGCTAAGCGGTGTGAAAAAACAGCATTATTCTGCTTCGACCTCAGCCACTACGACAGCGTCTGCGGTAGGCTCTTCAGCAACTGCGTCTGAAGTGGAGAAATCCTCTTCAGCGATTTCCTGTGCTTCAGCAGCACTTTCGGATGCCGTGAAGGTCTCTTCGTTGCCAACCACAACCGTGAGGTTCGACTTGATGTCGCGATAGATCGAAACGACGACCTCATGCTTGCCAGCGGTCTTGATCGGATTCTTGAGGTCGATACGCTTGCGATCGATCTCGATGTCCTCTGCTTCTTTGAGCGCATCAGCGATCATAGCTGCAGTGATGGAACCGAAGAGCACGCCTTCTTCGCCCACGCGTGCCTCGACCTTAACGGAAAGATCGTCAAGGGCTGCTTTGAGCGCCTGGGCCTCTTCGATGCGCGCTGCTTCACGCGTAGCGATGTTGTGCTTGCGCTGCTCGAGCTGCTTGAGGTTGCCCTTCGTAGCAGCAACAGCGATCTTCTGCGGGAACAGGTAGTTATTGGCATACCCGTCGGCAACTTCGACGATATCGCCTTCGCCGCCCTTGCCCTTGAGTTCAGATAAAAGGATGACTTTCATGAAAACCTCCTCTTATCGATCGCGACGATTATTGCGGCCGCTGATCGCAGGCACGGCGTAGGGCATGAGAGCCATTTCACGGGCGCGCTTAACAGCGTTTGCAATATCGCGCTGATGCTGGGTGCAAGCACCGGTTACACGGCGGGGCTTGATCTTCCCACGGTCAGTTACATATTTGCGCAGCATCTGAGTATCTTTGTAGTCGATGTATTCTGCCTTATCCTTGCAGAACTGACAGAACTTACGACGAGGCTGCTTATTGTATTCAGGCATTCTTAACCTCTTTCGTTTGTGATTAGAACGGGATATCTTCGTCGTAGACAGAAGCATCCACCACCGGCGTTGCTACCGGGGCAGGTGCCTGCTGTACAGGCATAGCTTGCGCTTGGGGTGCACTCTGTTGCATCGGTGAGCCGCCGCGTGAGCCATCGTTACGCGAAAGGAATTCGATCTCATCGACGATGACCTCGATCTTCGAGCGCTTCTGGCCATCGCGTTCCCACTGGCTCCAGCGAAGCTTGCCTTCGATAGCAACCTTGCTTCCCTTAGAAAGGAAGCGGGAAACGCTTTCTGCGCGGGCTCCGAACATGGTGCAATCAATAAAGTTGGGATAGTCTTCCCATTCACCCGTCTGCTGATTGCGACGGCGGTCGTTGACTGCAACGCCAAAACCGAGGACCGGCATGCCGCTTGCGGTTGAGCGCAATTCTGGATCGCGCGTAAGATTACCGGTGATGATCACTCTATTGATGCTCATGTGATACCTCTTTCTACGGGCAAATATCCCATTTGCCTCTGATTTCCTTCTCGTGAAGGGCCAAGTTCTTCGCCCTTCTATTCTTCAGTTGATTCTGGCATGCAACCAAAACCACCTATAGCGCCCGCATTAATCGCGATCGGTACGCTTAACGATCATGAAGCGTTCGACAGCGTCGGTAATGCGCAAAACACGATCCAACTCTGCAATGCTTTCAGGATTTGCGTGGAAATCGATGAGGGTGTAATCACCATCGGTCAAGCCGTTTACCTCGTAAGCGAGTTTACGCTTACCCCAGTTGTCGACATTGTCGACCGTACCGTTATCTGCAGTAATAGCAGTATCGATACGCTTCATAACAGCTAAACGGGTTTCTTCGTCGATTGACGGAGCTACAAAAAACAACAATTCATAAGCCTTCATATGGTCACCTCCTCTGGACTTACGGTTTCGGGTCATGAAGGCAAGCCCGAAACAGGATTAGCTGAACAATCGTAGCAAATAGCGTTTCCACTCGCAAACAGACCGTCCGCTTACCCTCCGATTCCGCACAAACTGACAACTATTTCATGCCGCTTTGAGCAAGTTTTCACTATATGACCATCTTACTCAGCACAGCTCACGTTTTTCTGAAACTTTTTTGAACTCCGAACTCACATTTTTCTGATATCTCTTCACGCTCGAATCGATTCAACGCCCATTGCCTTTCGCAACGAAAGGCGCATCGGAGATGCCTATCTTTCAAACCTCCGTCCTCACAGCAGAATTTCCGCTGCAATGCCCCTAGTTTTCGTGTAGGAATGCACATAAGGGCTTTATAATGAGACAATATTTACGTAAAGAACTTCTTCGAGATGGTTAAGGGAGATCATGGCAACCAACACTACAAGCTCTGCCAAAACTCACGTTTCGCTCAGGCTTCCCACCTCCATTCTGGAAAGCATTGATGCTCACGCTGAAAAGGAACACATTTCACGTACCGAGGCGTTCGTCTACTATCTGCAGACTGGTCTCGAAATTTCCGATGCTCAGGCGAACGAGCCAAGCAAAGATGAAATGCTGCTTCAGAGCATCCAGGATGATCTCACGGTCATCAAAGCGCTCCTGCAAACCCAGCCTGGTGCTGCGACTGCGCCTCATCCCTACACCGTTCCTGCAGTAGAGATTCCTGAAGAACCTGCTCAAGCAGAGGCTATCGCAAGCGAATTCAGCACCTCTGATGCAATTGAAGAGCCTGAAGAGGCCAAAGAAGCCGAAGAAGACGAAGAGGTTGCCGTCTCTCTCGAGAGTGAGCCTAAGTCCGATCTCGCAGAGGAAGCTGAAGCGCTTGCCGAAGAGGATTATTCCACCTCCGATGCTACTTCAAGTGAAGAGTCTTCTACAGCTGCCTATTCGCTGTATGCGATTGGCGAAGAAGAAAGCTTCACCGAGATCAAACCTGTTGATGAGCTCGAAGAAACAAGCGAGTTCACCACCTCCGATGCGGTTTCCGAAGAAGAACCCGCTGAAGAGATCGATACGGTCGATCCCATCGAGGACGAAAACGATTTCACCACGTCTGATGCGACCGAAGGCGGCGAAGCGCTTTCTCTTAAGAAGCTTGAAAAAGCTGTTTCCAAGGCTGCAAAAGACATCGCGTCGATCGAAAAGGTCTGGCTCTACGGCTCTGCTGCTGATGCAAAAGAGATCGAAGGAGCTTCCATCGATCTATGCGTGAAGACCGAAGACGACGACAAGCTCAAGTCGAAGCATCTCGATGCCTTCGTTGCCCTTATCGAAGAAAAGACTGGTAAGCAGGTCAACGTTGTGCTCAAGCATGAAGCTGGCAAAGATCTGAAACAGGAAATGAAGAACAGAGTCGAGCTCTACAAGAAGTAAAACACGTCTTCATAAAACAAAAAAGCCGCTCGTTGAAGCGGCTTTTTTTATGCTCGTGAATCGTTTTGTGCTTATTGCTCAGCAGTTGCGTCTGAAGTGGTGAAGTCTTCTTCAGCAAGCTCGGCTGCTTTGGAGTCTTCTTCATCCCATGCATCTTTAAGAGCATCGCGCGGATCGAGCGTGCCTTCCACATCGAGCTCGAGCTTCAAGCCCTCCATGAAGTTGGGTGCAGGACCGATGTAGACGATGTCCTTCTTGATGCCGTCCTCATCGTAGAGATATCCGAATGCGTATGCCTCCGGAGCACCTGGCAAACCACCTTCAGCGATGATGCAGTCCTTCATACCATCATCGGTGTCGAGATATCCGTCGTAGCAGAATGCATAGGCCGTGGCACCGCGTGCACCTTCTACTTCACGACGCGCAAGCGTGAAACATGTTTCTGCATCGTCGCCCGGATGCGTTTCGATGAACAGATTTTCCTTGACTGCCAAACCCGTGAAAGGAATGATCTCTTCGCCTGCTTCCATCTTGGAAACAGCCTCGTTCAGAACAGCTTGCACGACCGCTTTCAACTCGTCGGTGATTTCGCCCTGCGGATCATTGTTGGTAGGATCGATCATTCTATCAGCCATGATGAAAACCTTTCTGCAAGGTGACAAACTACCCGGTCGTTCGTCACCTTATTTCTTTTCGTTTCACTATGAGTGTAGCGCTTCCGCGCTTCTCCGCTTAGTGTTTTCCGGGAGAAGGTCTGCCGCAGGGTAACCTCGATGCGCACCATAGGCGTGCTGCTTGCGTGTGATACGTCTCGCGCTCTTAGCTGATCGAACCGGCTGGTTTGCAGACGACTTTTAGCGGAGGACGACGCTGGGGAAGCGGCGAGGTGCGGTGCGATAGTAGCGTTTTTGCTGGTAGCCAAGAAGCATGCAAACGTGCAGACCGCGTTCGTCGCTCATATCGAAATAAGCGCGCGCAGCAGGACACGAATCCACTACGCGTCGCAGATACCCGTTATAGAGCACGCCAATACCAAGCGTGTGTGCCACCATTTCGATCGCGCCTGCTGCAAGCCCCGCATTAAGCGGGTCGGGCGATTCGATGAAGAGAACCGCAGGAGCATCACGGAACAGATAATCATCTTTTGGATCGGCGCGTCTATTCTCAATGAAGCGACCCAGCGTTTCTGGAGGAATCGGCATGATGCGATTGGCCTCATATACCTCTGAAAGATACGACCAGATAAGCTCTTTGAATTCAGGCAAGCTATCTTGGAGAAAATCAAAACGGCACATCTGTGTGTTCTTCGCTGTAGGCGTATGCCCACCGGCTTCCATGAGTAGATGCAGATGCTCCATCGAGATCGGTTCGTCTTTGAACGCACGGATGCTACGACGAAATTTGATGCTGTTCAAAAGATTCTCGGTGGGAAGATCGAAGGTAGCAGGATCAAAATCGATCGGTGGATCAGCATAGGCAGGGATGCTCGGCGCTCCCTCAGGGCAAATAGCCACGCAGTGGCCACACTTCATGCATTCCGTGAGCGGGTGCGCCTTACCATTTTCGAGAACGAGATTGCGCTGGATGCAATCATGCACGCAGGCCCCGCATCCTGTACAAAGATCTTCGTCGATATGAACATCTGTTTCCCCCATGATGACCCTCTCCCTTTAATCTCCGAAAGCCATCTCGATGATGAACAGAAGCTCGAGAACGCTTTTGAACGTAGCTTGTTTCTGACCCGCATCCCATTTGATGCGCCCCTGCCAGGTATGGTGCTGGCGGAAGAGAACCTCGAGTTCGAAAGAGGGAACGAAAGCAGGATCTATCGGAGAAAGGATCGACTGCAGCGATTCAGTCTGCTGATCGAGAATGTTGTCTATGAGCATGATAAGGCTTGGCAAACTTGAAAAGCTTACCGGAGCAGACATGATAACGCTGTCGAGGGTACCCGTCATCTTCCCATCTTCATATGAATCGATGGAAATAAGGAAGGTATCGGCCCCTGGTGGTGCAATATGTGGCTGTCGCATTATGCTTCCCTTTCCGCATACGCATAATGATACCGCATAAAGCTATGAGTTCGCTATGGTTTATCACCGAATAAAAAGACCAGGCTGTCATATATAACAACCTGGTCTTCATCGACTAAGATCGATCGGGTCGAAACGGCAAAAACTATTCTTCGCCCTCAACTTCGTTCAAGAACGAATTCGCTTCTTCAAGAAGCTCGGCTGCACCATCGGGAAGATCGCTGTCCTTACCGTGGTTGTCCACCTGAGCAGCGTAGTTTCCTTCGGCATCGATATCGATCGTAACCGTCGAACCATCGTAGATCTTGCCTTCGATGATGCCCGTTGCAACACGGTCGACCACCTGACGCTGGATGAGACGCTTCAGGGGACGTGCGCCATAGACCGGATCGTAGCCGTCGATAGCCAAACGCTCTTTCGCTGCCGGCGTGATCTCGAGCTCGATCTTGCGATCCTTCAAGCGTGCCGAAACCTCTGCAAGTTGCAGATCGACGATCGGCTCGATGCTCGCAATGTTCAACTCGTTGAACGTGATGATGTCATCGATGCGGTTCAAGAACTCGGGACGGAAGGTGTTGCGCAACGCATCTTGCATGCGATTGGCGAATTCTGCCATACGCTTGGCTGCAGCTTCCGGTGTCATCTTCTGCATGTCCTCGACCATGTCTCCCATGGTCTCTTCCTTATCGCGCTCACGGATAAGCTGGCTGCCGATATTGGAGGTCATGATGATGATCGCATTCTTGAAGCTGACCACACGACCTTGGCCATCGGTCAAACGGCCATCGTCGAGCACCTGCAAGAGCACGTTGAACACATCGGGATGAGCCTTCTCGACCTCGTCGAGCAGGATGACGCTGTAGGGCTTGCGGCGCACGGCCTCGGTAAGCTGGCCACCTTCGTCATAACCCACGTATCCCGGAGGTGCACCGATCAGGCGCTGCACGGAAAATTTCTCCATGTACTCCGACATATCGATGCGGATCATGGCCTTTTCGTCATCGAAGAGGCATTCTGCCAACGCTTTTGCAAGCTCGGTCTTACCAACACCGGTCGGTCCGAGGAACAAGAAGCTGCCGATAGGTTGCTCGGGATCCGCGAGCCCTGCACGGCTGCGGCGGATCGCACCCGCTACCGCCGAAACGGCCTCGTTCTGTCCAACCACTCGCTCATGCAAACGATCCTCAAGATCGATGAGTTTTTCCATTTCGCCTTGCATCATCTTCGTGATAGGGATGCCCGTCCACGAAGAAACCACCTCGGCGATCTCGTCTTCAGTGACCTCCTCTTTCAGGATGGTGCCATCTGCCTGGCGTGCCTCGAGCGCTGCGGTCGCTGCTTTCAGCTGCTCCTGCAGTTCAGGAATGCGTCCGAAACGAAGCTCGGAAGCTCGTGCCAGATCGCCTTCACGCGTTGCGCGCTCTTCTTCGAGCTGCGCCGCTTCGATATCGGCCTTCAAGTTCTGGACTGAAACGATGGAGTCCTTCTCGTTCTTCCATTCAGCCTTGCGTTTGTCGAGCGATTCCTGGGCTGCTGCGATGTCCTTACGCAGCTGTTCGAGACGCTCCTTGCTCGGCTCGTCCGATTCTTTCATGAGTGCTTGCTCTTCGATCTGCATCTGCGTGAGCTTGCGCTCGGCAAGATCGACCTCTTCAGGCATCGAATCGATCTCAATACGCAGACGCGATGCTGCCTCGTCCATAAGGTCGATCGCTTTATCGGGAAGGAAGCGGTCGGAAATGTAGCGGTTCGAGAGCTCTGCTGCCGCCACGATAGCCGAGTCGGTCACGCGCACGCCATGATGAATCTCGTACTTCTCCTTCAGGCCACGCAAGATAGCAATGGTATCTTCCACGGAAGGCTCGCCCACCATGACCGGCTGGAACCTGCGCTCAAGCGCCGCATCCTTCTCGATGTACTTACGGTATTCGTCGAGCGTAGTCGCACCGATAGCATGCAGCTCCCCTCGCGCGAGCGCTGGCTTGAGCATATTGCCCGCGTCCATCGATGAATCACCCGATGAACCAGCACCTACGATCGTGTGAAGCTCGTCGATGAACAGAATAATCTGTCCGTCCGATTCCTTCACTTCACGCAGCACTGCCTTCAGGCGATCCTCGAATTCACCGCGATACTTCGCGCCTGCCAACATAGAAGGCAGATCGAGCGCGATAAGTTCACGATCCTGCAGTGAAGAAGGAACATCGCCCGCAACGATACGCTGGGCCAGCCCTTCGACGATAGCTGTTTTACCAGTGCCCGGCTCGCCAATGAGCACGGGGTTGTTCTTCGTACGACGCGACAGCACCTGGATGGTTCGACGAATCTCTTCGTTACGGCCGATCACTGGATCCAGTTTGCCTTCGCGCGCCGCTTTGGTGAGGTTATTGCCATATTGGTCCAATACCTCGAATTCTGTTTTTGATTGTTGATCAGTCACGCGCGTATCACCTCGCAATTCTTCATACGCTTTTTCAATATCGTTCTTATTGATTCCTGCATTGTTCAAAATCTTGCCTGCTGCATCGTTCTCTTCTGAGAGCGCGATGAGCAAATGCTCACTTGTGGCGTACGAATCGCCCAATTTCTCTGCGATCTTCACCGCCTTGTCGAGCAGTGAGACGAGTGCCATAGAAGGGGCGGTCATGCCCATGATGCCGCCGCCTTCTACCTTCGGCATGCGATCGATCTCTGCTTGGACTTCATCGCGCAGAAGCTTCGGATCGGCGCCAAGGCGCTTGACGATGGCATCGATATTATGCTCGCCAGACGAGAGCAGTGCGGCAAGCATGTGAATGGGTTCGACCATTCCTGCCTTTGCCTCGCCAGCAATGCTCATGGCAGATTGCAGAGCTTCTTGGGCAGAAAGCGCCAGTTTTTCTAACATCTTCTGTAAATCCATGAAGCTTTTCCTTTCATTTGTTTTTTTGTTTTAGGGTGATGAACGCCCTAACGAATACGACGCAACTCGAGCGACGTTGATTGCGCTACGAGACTGCTCACGTGTTCGAATGTTTCCAACTCGTGCACACGATCGGCAAGACGCCGAACGCGCTTATGCAGATCGTCGATTTCGTCGTCGCGCTCATTCAGACGCCCCTGCAGGTCGAGAATGCGAATGACCCCTGCTAAGTTGATCCCCTCGCTCGTGAGTTCGTTGATCAACTGCAGGCGCTCGATGTCGGCCTGAGAGTACATACGCGTATTGCCACGCGTACGTTGAGGATTCACCAAACCTTTTTGCTCATAGATACGCAAGGTTTGCGGATGAACGCCCGCTAGTTCAGCAGCGACGCCGATCATGTAGAGGGGGCGATTGCGATCATTCATCGGCTACCCCCTTACACTTTCAGGCGTTGCTGCCTTGAATGCCTCAAGCGCAGCTTTCTGTTCATCGTTAAGGGTGGTGGGAATCTTGACCTCGATCTCGACTTTCAAGTCTCCCGTTCCCGAAGCGTTCTTGCCAAGACGTGGTGCACCTTGGCCTTTCAGCGTGAGCACCGCACCATCTTGTGTTCCTGCCGGAACGCGCACGCGTGCCTTCTTGCCTGAAGGAGTGGGCACTACGATCTGCGCACCAAGTGCAGCTTCGTCGATGCTCACCGGCAGTTTCGTAATGACGTCTGCCCCTTTGCGGCTGAAGTTCGCATCAGGTGCGATCTTGATCGTGACGAGCAGATCGCCCGCTGCGCCACCGTTCGCCCCTGGATGGCCCTTGCCCTTCATGCGCACGCGACCGCCTTCCATGGCACCCGCAGGCACCTTGATGGTAAGGGTCTCCTTCTCCTGCGTTTCGGGGTTCACCACGCGTACTTTCTTTTCGGCGCCTTTGAAGGCCTCATCGAAAGAAACCGTGAGCGTGACTTTCTTGTCCGCTCCCTTTTCAGGCTGCGCTTGACGGGCGCCACCCCCGAAATCCCAATTCGTTCCGAAGGCTCCTTCACCGTTACGCAGGCTTTCCAAGATGTCAGCCCAGTCGATGCCGCCACCGCCACCGCCGCCAAAGGGATTGCCTCCACCGCTGGTGGTGTAGGTGTACGTGCCGCCGCCGAAGGGGTTTCCTCCTCCAAAAGGATTGCCTCCTTGGAAGGGAATCTGGTTTTCGTTCGCGGTGCCGTACTGGTCGTACATCTCGCGTTTTTTATCATCCGAAAGCACCTCGTAGGCTTCGTTGATCTCCTTGAACTTCGCCTCGTCGCCACCGGCATCGGGGTGATGTTCACGAGCAAGCTTACGAAATGCCTTTTTGATCTCACTAGCAGTTGCGCTTCGTGGAACGCCTAGCGTCTTATAGTAATCAGGTGTGGATGCCATTCGTTCCACCTCTCTTTCTTTTCTGATACAAAACAGGCGGACCGTTTGTGACCCGCCTGCTTAACTCCGATTACTCGTTGTCTTCTTCTTCGTCGGTTTCACGTTTCGGTCCACCAACCGCTACCGTTACCATGGCCGGCCTGATGACCTTGTTACCCATGCGATAGCCCTTCTGGTAAACCTGTTCCACGGTTTCATCGGGAACATCGGGGTTATCAACCGTTGCCACCGCTTGCGCTTCGAGTGCTTCGTAGGGTTGCCCCACAGGATCGATGACCTCGACCCCTTCTTTAACGAGCACTTCGTTGAGCTTGGCATACACTGCCGTTACCCCTCCGAGCAGCCCTTCTTCGCCGTTTTCGTTGGCGTAGTCGATGCTTCGCTCGAAATCGTCGAGCACTGGAATGATGTCTTCGACGAGTTTTTCCGTTGCACGCCTGGATTCTTCCTCGCGCTGTTCCTTCATGCGACGGCGGTAAGTGTCCCATTCCGCATGAAGTCTGAGGTATTTGCCCTGCCATTCAGCTGCTTCTTCTTTTGCTTTCGCAACAGCAGCTTCGGCAGATGCTTCTTCGGAAGCTTCATCCCCCGAAGGTTCGGGGGAATCAGCCTCTTCGACGATTTCAGCGTCGACAACTTCAGCTTCCGGCTCGGCATCAGTGGCAGCGGTATCTTTTACCTCTTCCTCTGAATTTCCGTTCACCATGATTAGTTGTCCTTGTTCTCTTCGTCGTCGACTACCTCGAAGTCAGCTTCGATCGTATCGTCTGCTGGAGTGCTCTCTGCTGTCTCAGCAGCTGCACCCGCCTGTGCACCTTCGGTGCTGTAGACGACTTCCGCCAACTTATAGCCAACCTGCTGGAGGTTTTCGGTTTCCTTCTTGATGGCCTCGAGATCAGTGCCTTCAAGCGCGCTGCGAGCTGCCGCGATTGCATCTTCGGCCTGCTTCTTCATGTCGTCGCCGACCTTGTCGGAGATCTCAGCAAGCGTGGTCTCGGTCGCGTTGATGAGCGAATCGCAGTTGTTGCGGATCTCGACTTCCTGCTTACGCGCAGCGTCTTCCTCTGCATGGATCTCTGCGTCCTTCACCATACGATCGACTTCGTCATCGGTAAGTGCGGTAGATCCCGAAATGGTGATCTGCTGCTGCTTGCCCGTGCCCAGGTCCTTAGCGGAAACGTTCACGATGCCGTTCGCATCGATGTCGAACGTAACCTCGATCTGCGGCATGCCACGACGTGCGGCCGGGATACCAGTGAGCTGGAACTTGCCGAGTGTCTTGTTACCAGCTGCCATTTCGCGCTCGCCCTGCAGGACATGGATCTCAACGCTGGTCTGATTATCAGCCGCCGTCGAATAGATCTCAGTCTTGCGGGTCGGGATGGTGGTGTTGCGCTCGATCATCTTAGTCATGACGCCGCCCATGGTCTCAACACCGAGTGAAAGCGGAGTAACGTCGAGCAGCAGGATGCCTTCGACATCGCCTGCCAGAACGCCGCCCTGAACAGCTGCACCCATTGCAACTACTTCATCGGGGTTGACCGACATGTTCGGCTTCTTGCCCGTGATCTTCTCGACCAGTTCCTGCACTGCAGGCATACGGGTCGAACCACCAACAAGGATGACCTCGTCCACGTCGCCCGTCTTCAGATCAGCATCTTTGAGCGCTTGCTCTACAGGCAACTTGCAGCGATCGAGCAAGTCTTTGGTGATGCGCTCGAACTCTGCACGGGTGAGCGTGTAGTCCAAGTGAAGCGGACCAGCTTCGCCTGCAGAGATGAAGGGCAGGTTGATGGTGGTTTGCGTGGTGGAAGAAAGCTCCATCTTCGCTTTTTCAGCAGCTTCCTTCAGACGCTGCATAGCCATCTTGTCCTTACGCAGGTCGATGCCATTATCGGCCTGGAACTTGTCGGCAAGCCAATCGATGATGCGCTGATCCCAGTCGTCGCCACCAAGGTGGTTGTCGCCTGCGGTCGAGCAAACTTCGAATACGCCATCGCCCAGCTCGAGCACCGACACGTCGAACGTACCGCCGCCGAGGTCGAACACGAGAACCTTCTCGTCCTTGTTGGTCTTGTCGAGACCATATGCAAGCGCTGCTGCCGTGGGCTCGTTGATGATGCGGAGCACCTCGAGGCCAGCGATCTTGCCTGCGTCCTTCGTTGCCTGACGCTGTGCGTCGTTGAAGTAGGCGGAAACGGTGATGACTGCTTGGGTGATGGGCTCACCCACACGCTTTTCAGCATCGGACTTGATCTTCTGGAGCACCATAGCCGAGATCTCTTCCGGCATGTAATCGCGTTCGTCGATCGCAACGACAGCACGACCGCCGTTACCGTTCTTCACGTTATAGGCGACGGTCTTCTGCTCCTCGCCCGTTTCGCCATAGGA
>ERZ1034952.1401-NODE-1401-length-19729-cov-213.384670_pt1 | contig 19729 bp, 31 predicted proteins | sample MGYA00520625_ERZ1034952 | MGnify/ENA primary metagenome ERZ1034952 (study PRJEB33766, sample SAMN09781773) | gut metagenome | biome: gut microbiome | host: Homo sapiens | place: Madagascar | study: EMG produced TPA metagenomics assembly of the PRJNA485056 data... | reverse complement strand
GGAATAAAGACAACGGGGGCGTGTACCCCCCACAACGTACAGTGGTGACGTTGTATACATGCTTGTACTGTCACAGGCTGGCCTGTAGTATACAACGTGCCATGCATGCTAGTACAGATCGATGCATACATACAAGTATATTTGCTGTAGGTGGTTGAAATGGGGCTTGACTTATGGTATAATAAGGATGTCAAAAGAGGGACGTTCAAGAGTGAACGTGGTAAGGCAGCTGGTGAGTCCACACCGCAAAGCTCAAGAAAAAACCTCTTGACAAACGCCACAGGATGTGGTACAATATAGGTGGAAAGAAAGCCAAAAGCCCTGTAGCAAGGTCGAGGGGCATGGCACGTGGTAGCATGGTCGAGACGTTCACCGGTTTTCAATCCATCAAGCAAGTAACGAACCTTGACAATTGAATATTAAACACTTCTGTTCTGTTGTATTCCTAGGCAGCAGGGCATGACAATAGGCAGCCGGTAAATTGGTGTTGAATGTCATGCTTTGCAACGTGGGAATACCACGATAGCATCAAACACAGAACACAGAGAGGTAACTATTATGAAACAGTACAACTATCATATGATTTCTATGCCGTCCGCAAAATGTCATGTTGAATTTGTCGTTGATAACTTTAGCTGTTTGAAAAATATCCGGCTTTGGTCATACACCACGTTGATTCTTGATGTTGCAGTTGGACTTCCGAATGATGGATATGCTTGTAATGTTATGGTTTGCTATCCGGTCGATTGTAGCCATACCACGGCACGGCACGTTAACAGGTTCACAACTGAACTGTTTGGTGAAAATAAGTATTTTGACTTTAAGGGAGTTGAGACCGGCACTGTTATCAAGTATGACGATATGCTGTTGAAAGCGGTTGAAATGCATGAACGTTATGTGAACAGTGGAAAGAGTATTCATTAACCCGAAACAGGCAGCAATGCCTGTCCGTGCAAGCTGGTTACTTGCCCGCTGATGATGGGAAACCACGCAGTCACGCCAAAACACAGAACACAGAAAAGAGGTACAATATGGCAACATTGATTAAGGTTGACCAGTGTCTGAATGGCCGATACGTTAATAGCGTATACGGCGATGTAATGCGTCATGTTTGTTTCGATGATTTTAGTTTTTATAAACTTGAAATGAACAATGCTGTAGTGGCAACTTTTTCAGATGGAGCGACGCAGTGTTTCCAGTATTCCATGTGCAAAGTTGCTGCTGATTACACAGATGGCTTGACCACCGTGCAGCATTGGTGCTGGAATGCGGTAGAAAAGGAGATATGACTATGCGTTGGTACAAGATTGAATTTTATGATTATGACCCATTGGCAACCAAAATGCGAATTGACTGTTGTTTTGCGCTGCAGCACCGTATTACTTATGTTGAACGGCAATATTCAACGCCGAATAGGGCTGCAGCGGCTGCAGATAAAATTATGCGTCGTTACCCTAATTGCGTTGGGTATTATATCAGCGTCTTGTAATTCTCAGGCAACGGCTCTGAACCCGTTTCAGGGTCGTAACGTGGGAACTACCCGCGAGAAAAGGAGTGTTTACAATGATTGCAAAAATTATCGCATTTTTATGGTGGGCAGCTTTTACACCATGGGTGGATGGCACAGCACTTAACACCGTTGTAATGCTGGCTATTATTGCTGGCACATCTGTTGTATGTTCTGTCGTTTTTGCCATTTGTGGCGTTGATGATGATTGGGGGTTTGATGATTGATGATTCGCCTGTACCTTAAAAACTATTCAGATGCTGAATGCGTTGCTTTGTACAACGCGCTGTCGTTGGTAGCTCATGGCATTTGTCAAGGCACAGAACCGCGCAAAGACCTTGATTCTGCCCTTGATTATCTTACTGGCTATATGGATTGCCGTGAAGATAAAAAGAAAGGCGGTGTCAATAATTGTCCGCACGTTTGAATGCCGGGGAGCTGGCAACAAAGATGTTTGATTATCTTTGTCAGCAATACCCTGTAGTAGTTGTAAAGTCCGCACGTTGGTGCATGGATAAGCGGCTGTTTGATGAACCGGAAATTGTTTTTTATCCAGATACCGAAAACAGTTTCCCGTCGTGCATCCGTGCAATGGAATATGTCTTAGAGGAAGGTTTGCCGGTATGGGTCGTTAAGAATGGCAGCAACTATCCGCTTGACGTGTTCACGTATCGCAAGTTAGAGTTACTTTTCGACCTGTAATTCTTAGGCAACGGCTCTGAACCAGTTTCAGGGTCGTAACGTGGGAACTACTCACGAGAAGGAGTTGAAAACTATGTTGAATCTGTTTAAAGTCCCGCTCTAGAACAGAATCGCAGAGGGCATACTGATTGTTAAATTTTTGACGAATGAGACAATCGTCTATCCCAATTGCAACACCAGTCCATGTAATCCCTGACCAAAATATGGTACAATAAGAGTGGACAAACAGTCCACAACACACATCATTTTCACAACTACAGAAAGGAACTATTATGCGTAAGTATTACATCACCCGTAAGTCCGCCGTTACCACCTGTTCCGTCAAGGCAGTCAACACCACTACTTTTGAAGTTGTGGATATGTCTGTGGCAGTTGATGGCGCATTCCCCAGCAATGTTGAAGCGCTCAAGGCAATCACGAAGAGCTGGGAGAACTCTGAGATGAACCCCATTGCTGTCACCGGCATGACCTGCAAGGTGCAGACTCGTGGAATGACCATGCAGAACTGGTTCGCCAATGCTGATGTTATCTCTGAGGAAGAAATCACCGCAGAGGAAGCAGCCAGCTTTGGCAAGCGCTCCAAGAAGTCCGACGACCAGTAATCAACAAGAACAGATAAGGAGATACAATTATGAACATCATTGCTAAGTCCGCTTCCGTTACTTCTGCCCATGACCTGTACGCTCTGACGCAAGCTCCCGACCGCGAAAAGCTGACAACCGCCAAGGGTGAGACCTTGACGCTGGCAAGCTGGGTTCTGTATACCGATGTGAACGCCAAGGGTGAAGAACAGCAGCTGTTGGCTCTGACAACCGACGATGGTCGCGGGTTCTGCACTAACAGTGCCACCTTCTGCAAGGACTTCAACAACGCGGTCGATATGTACGCACAGTTCGGCGAGGAATTCACCAAGGTGCAGGTTGTGACCGGCACTTCCAAGAATGGCCGCGAGTACATTGCTTGCAAGGTTGTCGAGTAAGTCATTCCTGTAAAGTAGTCACAAATCGCAATTCCCCCTTATCTGAAACATGGTGAGGGGGATTTTTAGTAGGAAGTTGGTGAACAAATTATGAATGCAAGGCAGCAGAAAGCCAAAATGCACGAACGTTCATTGCGTGCTGCAAAAGATAGCTTGATGCAGGCGGTGAATCGTCAATTGCAGTCAGCTAGAGCAAAGGGCTATGAAGCAGAGGTAACGCCACAGGTATTGCGTCTGTTGAACCTTGAGCATTTCAGGGAACGAGATGTACAGCGCATGAACCAGCTGGCAAACAATCCTGAAAAGTTGCGTGGTTACATTTTAACATATAGTGAGGAGACTGGCGAGGTGTTCTCCGGCGCGGATGCAATTGAACGCTATAATCGTTATGCAACTAGCAAGATTGCAAAACCAGTGCGGCAAGCAGAAGTAGTCAGAGAAAACTTTGAAGATACTGTGCAAAAAGCATTTGTTGATACGTCACAGGCCGAAGCATTTTTAGCAGCTGTTAATCAGGCAATGACGGGTGATACATCCGTTATCGATGATAAGCAGTGGGGGTCTAAGTTTGTTACAGAACACGATAGAAAATGGGCGTTGCAAGACAGTTCGTCTGTTATAGCAATGGTGCATAATGCTGTGCAACGTGTTGTTAATAATATGGGTCTCGACAATTTTGCACGGCGTGTTAATGCATATCCAGAACTATTTGATGAATTAGCAGCAGTAATTGCTGGCGGTCATTCAAAGGGAACAAACAGCAAAGATATTGCTTATGGTGCGGCGTCTAAAATCGTTGAAATCTTGACTGGCTCGAGTGACGCAATGACAATAGGTGATGCTGTTGACGCTATGGAGCAGGCCGGAGATTTTGCAGAAGAATTTGAGGAATGATACACTGTGGCACGTTCTGAAAAGTGGCGCACGTTTAGTGCAGACTTTGAAACAACAGTAGAACAGAATACAAGAGAACAGAAAAGCACTGAGGTTTGGTCTGCGGCTAGTGTGGAACTTTGGACAGAGAACGTTATGGTTTTTCATAGTATTGGTGAATTGTTCAATTACTACATTAGCTTAGACGAGAATATTGTAGTGTACTTCCATAACCTTAAATTTGATGGCAATTTCTGGATGTACTACCTCTTGCACGATTTGAAGTACAAACAAGCCTATGACACAGTTGATGAAAAGCATGTTAAGTTCCGCAAGAACTGGGATATGCCAGATAAGTCATTCAAGTACGCAATTTCTGATATGGGTCAGTGGTACAGCATGACCATTAAGCAGAACGGACGTTACATTGAACTTAGAGACAGCTTGAAACTTCTACCATTTTCCCTTAAAGCTATTGGTAAGTCATTCCAAACAAAGCACCAGAAACTTGAGATGGAATATAAAGGAGAACGCTATGCTGGTTGCCCTATTACAGCAGAAGAGATGAAGTACATTGCGAATGATGTTCTAGTTATCAAAGAAGCGCTTGAGATTATGTTTTCTGAGGGGCATCGTAAGTTGACCATTGGTAGCTGTTGCCTTAGTGAATATCGTAACATAATGCAAGACGAATACAAAGACTATTTCCCAGACCTCTATCAAGTGCCATTAGATGAAGAGCAGTTCGGTAGCAAGAATGCTGGTGAATGGATACACAAGTCATATAAAGGCGGCTGGTGCTATATCGTCAAGCAAAAGGCATGCAAAGAGTATCACAACGGTGTAACAGCAGATGTGAACAGCTTATACCCCAGTGTTATGCACTCTGATTCTGGTTCTGATTACCCTGTAGGAATGCCGAAGTTCGTGCATGTTGAAGCGGATGAAGGAACAGTATTTGGAGACTGTGCATGTCCCGTTAAGTATGACCCATTCTGGTTTCAGCCAGAGCCAAAGCCTACACGTACACATGAGTACGGTCATTTTTACTTTTTCAGAATCAAGACTCGGTTCTACCTAAAGCCCGGGAAACTTCCTTTCGTTCAGATTAAAGGCACATGGATGTACAAAGGAACGGAAGCACTTGAAAGTTCTGATGTTGTTGGAAAAGATGGTGTTGCACGTGAGTATTACTATGATATTGATGGTAACTTACATGATACGCGGGTTGAACTTACATTAACGCAGACAGATTTTATTTTGTTACGTGAGCATTATAACCTAGTAGACTATGAATTACTTGATTACTGTGAGTTTGCGTCTGCAATTGGAATTTTTGACGAGTACATTAACAAATATGCAGCAATAAAGAAAACTAGTAAAGGAGCAAAACGCACATTAGCAAAGCTGTTCTTAAACAACTTGTACGGTAAAATGGCAAGTTCAATGGAATCATCATTCAAAGTGGCTTATCTTAAAGACGATGGAAGTGTTGGATATTATGAAGTTGAAGAGTACGAAAAGAAACCCGGATACATCCCAGTTGGTAGCGCTATCACTAGTTATGCCCGCAACTTTACCATTCGAGCAGCACAGAAAAATTATTATGGAGCAGACAAACCCGGCTTTATTTACGCAGATACAGACAGCATACATTGTGACTTGTCGCCTGAGCAGTTGAAAGGAATTACGGCACATCCGACTAATTTCTGCTGCTGGAAACTAGAATCCAGCTGGGATATTGGCTGGTTTGTGCGGCAAAAGACGTACATTGAGCATGTGACAAAAGAGGACTTAGAGCCTATTGAGAATCCATACTACAATATCAAATGCGCTGGTATGCCTGCTCGATGCAAGAATCTATTTGCAGAATCGTTTGACCCTGCTGTTGCAAAATATATTGAAGAAGGCAAGAATCCAAGAAATGATGAACAAGAATTGAAAGATTCTGGGCTTACACCGGAAGAGATACAGTTCTTATCAAAGACTAGAACATTAGCAGATTTCAAAGTTGGTTTGACTGTACCGGGTAAGCTGCTACCAAGGAGAATCCCGGGTGGCGTGTTGCTGGTAGATACTGATTTTACAATGAGGTGATATAATGACGCTTAGAGAACTTAAAGTTTTAGTTAGCACTACTAATTACTGCACGTACTATGTTAAAGACGAGTACGGCAAGGTGCTTTGTATGCATAGTCATTGGGAGCATGTCCCTAAAGTTGTTAAAGACGCACAGATTTTGCGTGCAGTTCCTAGAGAGCTTGATACGCATAAAGTGTCTGTTACTGACTGGAATATCTTTGTTAAGATTCATTGACGATAAAGGAGATTTGCTATGACTGTAGTGGAACTGTGGAATATGTGGTCTAATTGGTTGCCATTTGTTCATATTGAGATGCTGACAGATGGTGGTGATAGTCTTGGGAGCTTCAATTCGCACGAAGATGTTCTCAAGAAATATGCTAATGCTAAAGTGTACGCCTTTAGTTATGAGCCTGTTGAGGACAAAGTTATTATCGCAATCGAGGTGTGATTATGAGATTCAGAAATATGAAATGCAAGTCCTGCGGCAACGACCAGTTTGAAATGGTAGCGCAGGGTTACTTCTCTGGAATCTACTGCAAGAACTGCGGCCACCTGTTGCAGTGGGTTAAGTTTGAACAGCGTCCTTCTGTTGCTGGCTACTTCAAACGCTACGGCGATTATAAGGAGATTAAGTGATGGAGCATTACATCATTTGTGATAAGTCCTATGGTGATAATAAGACATGCGATATTGCAGAGTGCCCATATAACCTTGAGCACTACGAACCGCAGCCAGCAGACTGGATTATGATGCATAAGGTAAATGCAATTAACTCAGGCGGCTGCATGCAAAATTTGCAAGAAAGGGTGAATAATATTGAGTAATGGCACACTTCCTCATATGGAAGATAGCGTGGAAGATGCAGTTGGTAGACGCTACATCTTAATTAAGTTGCCGCACGAGACATTCAAACGCAGAGCTATTAACAGGGATTCACTATTATACGTGGCAGCTCTTCTTGAAAAAGATTTTGTGCATCTTCCCGGGTTCAATGACCAGTGCTTACGCATTGGCTCTTTGCCTGATGATATACTTCGGTCTAAAGTTATGATGTATAAAGTTGATACACCAAGCACATTCACAGCGATTATTGCTGGTTCTGGCTTTGCTATTTGGCCTGCGGAAAATAAAAAGTGAGGTAATCATGATTATAATTTTTTGCTTTGCGTTAATTGCGGCCTATGTAGTTTACACTTTTATATATTCTATTAAGCACGGTTATACCGATGGGGCTATACTTATTGCAGTAGCAACTATTGTTGTAGCTTTACTGGTATGGTGCGAAGTAGCATGGTGGGCAATGAAATGAAATTATGTGACGTATTGTTTGCTGTTGGTTCAGCCATTGTCATTGTAGGCACTGAATGCATTGGCATCGGTGTTATGATAACTAATGGCGCGGCCTTGTGGGAAGTGATTCTTGCGATGGTTATTATGTTGGGTGTTGATTTAATGGCTGCAGCATTCTTAACGCTGGACTGAAAGGAGTTATTTATGCTTATTAAAAATTATTGCAACTGCCGGTTGGGCGAGTGCAAGGTTGGTGATGTTGTAGAAATTCAGGGCATTAAAGACTTGCATCTCGTTACTAATCTTACTGACTTCAAAGATGATAAGGATGCAACTGTTATATGCGTTTCTTTGCAGTCCGGCTCAGGACATGGTTTTACCCAAAATGCGCCGTGTCGCATTGTGCTGTGCGAAGTTCACGTATTATAAAATAAAACAAACCCCCAAAGGGCATCTTACGATGTATCCTCTGGGGGTTTTCTATATCCTGAATCGAGTTCCAACAGAGCGTGCAGCCTACACGAACCTGCATCCCGGACGGTTCTTCGCCGTTGCTACCCAGTTGCATCAATGTTAGTTGCTCGATGGGATAAGTTTAGTAAGATAGTGCTTTGAGAATTACCTCTTTGCACATGAGGTTCTTGAACCGGAACGCGCCACGGTCGAAGTAATACCGCATATTGTCCAAGAACATAGCATAGCTTTTCAGCATAACATAATTCACACGGTGGTCATCGGTAGTGACAGCCAGTTTGAACTTGTAGCTAGTATCAGGTCTATCGTCACAGTAAATAACACCAGAGTCCGCGAACTCTCTCAGACCATATTCTTTACCCATGTATCTAAGTGTGCCAAGATATCGAGAATTGCCTTCCGGTTTTTCGATAAAAGCAGAGCTGTCGTTTAGATACACAGCTTGTGTTAAATACGTGTCATACGTATCGCCAGAAAAAGCTCTATTAAAAGCAGAACTAGCTTGCGCCTTAGATGCTGCATCTACATAGCCCTGCTCAAGAACCCAACCTTCACCACGTAGGAACTTTACATTGTCAGTTAGTCTGCTGCTGATATTCATAGCCACATAATACGGGTTCAGCAAGGTTACAGGGTTAGACAGCATATAAACAGGAACATATCTACTTTGAGCACCTTGACCACGGGCAACAGAGGTATGCACAGACCTAAACTTTTTAACTTCGTCTGCGCAGTAGTGGTTTGTCTCACTCTGGAACTCGTCCATCACCATTCTTACAGTGTCAGAAAAGAAGTGGGAGTATTTCTTAATCTGGTCTGCACTGTTGATGCTTACCGCATATCCACAATTAACACCGTCCAGAAACAACTCATAGAAAATGCCTTTAGCTCTGCGCTGGTCTGTCATTTCATGCCCCGGAAAGAACAGACTGCTAATGTCCTTAAAGAACTTGTTAGCGCAGTCATCCAGTTCATAGTTATACCTATACAGCAGCATGAACTTTTCGCCGTAGTTGATGAAACGTTTAAGGCAATACCGGTTGAACCATGTAGTCTTGCCACCACTACGGTTAGTAGTGCACATATAGATTTCTGGCTTGCTGCCGTTGATATCCGTCAGGGAAAGCAGCTTTGCGCCGTCATAAAAATCTCCCAAAATATAACACCCCGTAAAATTTGTTCCACGTGGAACATTCCGAAAATGGACGTCCCTTCTATAAATATTATACCGCAACCCCTGTTCAAAGTCAACCATTTATGGTATAATAGAATAAACGGGAGGGGGAGGGGGTGAAGAAAAAGTGAAGTTTGCTTCATCCGTACCGACCGAAGTAGTTCTTGTAGTTGTATTTATGATGGTGGACGTTCTGACCGGAGTGCTGAAAGCATTTAAGAACAAAGAACTGTCCAGCACCAAAGCAAGGGAAGGCATTTACAAAAAGGCATCATTCATTCTGTTTGTTGCTTTTGGCTATCTTGCCGACTTTGCAATGGACTACGTAGATATGGGCTTCAAGTTCCCTGCGGCTGTTACCATTAGTACGCTGGTCATTCTGACCGAAGCCATTTCCATTCTGGAAAACTTGGGCAGTGTTAACCCTGACCTCGTTAAAATGGTAGCTCCGTTCCTGTCTGCACTGAATACTAAAAAGGATAGTGAATACAATGAAAACAGCTGAGTATTATGTTGTTGACGTGACTGAACACGTTAATGAGAAAGTCAGTGAGCATTTCACTATCAGTGAGTTCAAGTGCACTGACAATTCTCGCGTCGTTGTGCTGAATAAAGCACTTATTGATGTACTTGAAACAATCCGCAAGCATTTCAACAAACCTGTAATCATCAACAGTGGTTACCGTACTGTAGCCTACAATTCACAGCTCAAGAACTCGTCTCCTAAATCACAGCACACTCACGGTAACGCAGCTGATATCCGTATTCCGGGTGTTACGCCGCTTGTTTTGTACAATTTCATTAACTCTTCCTACCGCAATTCTCTTGGGATTGGTTTGTATGATACCTTTGTCCACGTGGATGTAAGAGACGGTAAGGGTCGATGGGATTATCGTTCTAAGAAGTAATGTAAAGGAGTGAACAGAATGGAGCTGTCTGAGTACAATGCAAAGACACAGGAAATTCTGTCCAGCATCGGTGAGGATGCCGACCAAGGAAAGATTTCCAATTTGCTGGCTGAACTTACTACTGGTTTCAGCGAAGAAGTAGCAGCAAAGGTAGCAGCAAGTAAAAGCGTTGAGGAATTGACCGCCAAAAACACCAAACTTAAAGAGGATAACATGAATCTCTTTTTGCGCGTTACCGTGCCGGACGATTCCATTAAATCGAATGACCCTCAACGCCCTGAGACTGACCCGAACCCTGTGAACCGCCTGTTTACCGGTGGTAGGCTCAACCTTAAAGGCTAACACAAACACTAAGAAAGGATAGTGATTATCTATGGCAACTGCTGTTGACGTTGTTAACGCCGTTATCAATACCAGCACTGCTCTGCGAGAAGGTGTCCCTCTGGCCACCAATGCAACGCTGCAGAGCACTGGCGGCGCTATCATGTCGTACACCCCGTTCATGAATGAGTTCATCAATGGTCTGGTGAACCGTATCATCTTTCAGGAAGCGCACAACGCTGTTTACGACAACCCGCTGAAGATTTTCAAGGGCGCAGAAGTTCCTTACGGCACTGATGTTCAGGATTCCATTGCGAACCCGGCTATCGCTACTCCGTATGATTCTTCTGCCATGTCTGATGTTCTCTCTCCCGGCAACCCGGACGTTAAGACCGTTTACTACCGGCGCAATCGCCAGGACAAGTATAAGGTTACTGTCTATGACGCACAGCTGGCTGGTGCGTTCGTCAATGCCGACACCTTCAACAACTTCGTGAACATGATTATCAACACGCTTACCAGCGGTGATAACATCGACGAGTTCAAGCTCATGAAGGGCCTTATCGGCAAGGCTATCAACGATGAAAACATCAACTCTACCACCATCGCCGTGGGCGCAGACCATGAAGCATTTGCAAAAACGCTTATCACTGATGCCCGGGCAAAGTTCCTGCAGTTCCAGTTCCCGAGCATCAATTACAACTGCTACAAAAAGATGGCAGATGCTGCTGGCGTGGCAAACGCGACCCCCCTGACCACGTGGACTACCCCCGACCGCATCAGCATTCTGGTTCGTGCCGATGTTGCCGCTTACACTGATGTGGAAGTTCTGGCAAAGGCTTTCAACATGAACAAGGCTGAGTTTATGGGTCGTCAGGTCATTGTGGACAGTTTCGGTGATACCGGCAATGCCGCTAAGACGCTGGCTGTTATCGCTGATAACACTATGGTTCGTTCTCATGACAACCGTTATCAGATGGCCGAGACCCCGTACAATGCAAGCACCCTGAGCCGTACCTACTTCCTGCATCACTGGGAAACTATGGCAGTCAGCCCGTTTGCAAATGCATGGGCTTTCATCGAGGGTTAACATAAACCCTCACCAACTTTAACATTCTGTTTAACTCCTTACGGTAGACAGCCCTTTCCTTCGGCTGTCGAGGGTGGGTCAGGGGCAAGGAGAATAAAATGTTTTCACCTACTACGAATTTACGGCTGTTGAGTACGCCGCTTGAAAGTGACTATGTGAACACGCTTTGGTTTCCTAACATCACAGCTCAAACTGCATATTTTACCAGCAAGACGGTAAAGACGTATGCAAACTTCAACTATATCAAGAAAGACAACACAATTGTCGTTCCTGATGAAGTTGATAATCTATATAACTGTAACTACATCATGTACCAGAACTCCAACTTTGGAACACGCTGGTTCTATGCTTTCATCAATCGCATGGAGTGGGCGAGTAATGGCAGCACTAGACTGTATGTCAGCACTGATGTGATTCAGACATGGTTCTTTGATATCAACTACTATCAGAGTTATGTTGATAGATGCCATTCGGATAGTGATGCTGTCGGTGACAATATTGTTCCCGAAGATTTCACTACAGGCGATAGCGGGGGGTATCAGGTGGCTGGACATACCGACCTTGCCCCTGATGGCATTGCAATATTTGCAACTGCTTCCTATAGTGGTGAATCAAAAACTGGTTCTGTTAATTCAGGCATATATTCTGGTGCACAAAACCTTTCTGACTTTCACATTGATAACCCCGGCGTTGGAACTATCCTTGATGCTTATGTTAAGAATGGCACTGCAACAGCAGTTATCAAATTACAGCAATACCCTTACAAACTTAAAACAGCGCCTATCACTTTAACTTTCTCAAAAGCTCCTTCTTCCATCAATGGCTATACTCCCACCAATAAAAAATTATTGTCTCCCGCTTTTATCACCTGTTTCATGTCTATGTACGGACAGGAGTGCACTTTTAGCCCAGCTTTTATTAACGGCTCTGCTGTTAGTATTAAAATTTCTGCTGACCAAACAAGTGGCACTATTAGTGCGTTCGTAGAAAATTATAGCAGTAGTAACATTTCCACCATTGCAATGTTTGCTGCTATTCCAGAAAGCGGCTGGGCTTATAATCAGTACAAGAATGAATATAATCTGCACAGCGCTAGTAATGCAATATACGTTCGCAGAAGTCGTGAAAATCGAGATTTCGGCATGTATAATGCAATGATACAAGGCGTTGGCGGTGCTATGCAAGTAGCTGGCGCAGCTATTGACGCATTAAACCCTCTCACTTATGCAACAAGCAAGGGTGCATCTGGTGTTGCATCTGGCGCTTTATCTGGTACAAGCACTATACTAAACGCATCTAAAGCACTCGGACAAATCAGTGGCGGATACGATGAAGTTTCTCAAGATTTAGCCAAAATCAATGAAAGCTATAATGCACCCGCTACTGGCAGTTCTGCTGCATCTAATGGCTACATTGCAACTGGTAAAACTGCATTAACCTATGGATACAAAGTCCCGCCGCTTGACTTAGTAAAACGCTGTGACAAATACCTTAGTGTATTCGGGTATAAGCAGAGCGTATACAGAAACATCAATCTTCACGCAAGAGCAAACTGGACTTACATTAAAACATCTGGCTTAAATGCTTCTGGCAACTTCCCTGACGAAGATATGAGAATCATCAAAAATGCGTTCAATAATGGCATTTTCTTCTGGTCTTACACTGCGACATTTGGCAACTTCGACCAGCTCAATCCTATTGTATAAGGTGGTGAACAAATGAGTACAACGCATGAAGAAAATATATCAGGCATAAAAAACTCAATGTCTGGTAACAATGCTGTATTCACAACCATCAAAGCTCAATACCCCGGGTCGTGGAATGATGATTTAACAAAAATTGGCAATATCATTGGAATGTCGCCAGAAGATATTCTTAAACTTAATCCATGGCTTGCACAAAATGCATTTCCCGCCAATGACCATGATTACGCTGTTGTTCAATTAAAGTCTGGCCGCTCTGCTGGTATGGGCGGTAACACTGGCGATAATGTAAACGACTTTCCTGATGGGTATTATGTAACAAACCAATGGGCAATGCCGTTGGGCGTCGGGACGTGGTTTTGCAGCACCGGTTATAAAGACAAACACAAGGCACTAGACTTAACTACCGGTATACCGGGGCAAATTGCTGGTTATCCGGTTTATGCTTCTAAAGCTGGAACAGTTGTTCAGTGCTACACATCAGATAGCTGGGGAAACACCATTCTTCTTCGTCATGACGACACTAAAGATGCTGATGGTAATTGCTATTATACTCGCTATGCGCATTTAATCAGCTTACCATCACAAAAAGTAAATGATAAAGTGAGTCAAGGAGATAAGATAGGCGCAGTAGGAAACACTGGTAAATCAACTGGCTATCATCTTCACTTTCAAATATATTTTACTTCTTCAACTAGAACAGACTATGCAGCGTTTAACGCTACTGCACCATTTTCGGTAAATCCAAATACAATACCAGAATTTCCCGGCATCCCTTATGTTGAAAATGCGTATTCTAAGATTAACTTTACAAAATGCGAATACATCACTGAAAACGACATAGAAGAGTTCAAACGTGCTATTGCCGGTACAGAAGCAGAAAATCCAATGACTGAAAGTGAATGGAAAGAGTTCACTAACGGGCTTGTAGATAAATACCTTACAGGCGTAAAAGTAGACAAAAACTCTGACCTTGGCAAATACCTTAATGATTTTCTGCATGCACAATTCGATGGAATTAAACAAAATGGCCTAGAAGCAGTTTACAACTTGATGAACGGCGGTAACTTCTTTGTAACACTTCAGCAGTTTTGCGAAAGCGTTGTAAATAATGCCGTATGGTATATTGAAAACAAAGTTGGTGAAGTGCTTGTTAATGCAAGCCAAACTTTTATAAACAATACAAAAACAGGACTAAAAAATTGGATTTATGACAGCACCAATGTTGACAGAAATAGTGAACTTGGGAAAAGCCTTGGCAATTATCTTGATAGCTACATCGATACTATCGTAAACCTTGGTTGGTCTGCTGTAAGAACAGCAATCACTACTGGTGATGTTCGCACAGCTGCAGAGGTTCTGCTTGTTCAAACAAAAAACACCTCAATTGATTTTGTTGCAAACGCTATGGTTCACGGTGCAACAACTGCTATTCAAGCGTACATTCCAACAGTAATAAAAGATGAAAATATTTCAACCGCTGCCACAGCCATTGCAACAGGCGTTATAAATGTGACTATACAATCTGTAGGTGGAGTTCTTAAAGGACAAATATCCATTGAACAGGCTGCCAAAAATATAATTTCACAAACTGTAATATCAGTTACACAAATAGTATATGGACAAGTCGTTAAACCAGTCATAACGAATTGGGTTTCACAAGGCTTAACTGCAGCAGTAACTGGCGTTTTGTCTCAATTGGGAATCACAATTGGTGCTGAAGCTGGTGGTGTGCTTGGCGCAGCGATAGGTTTTATAGTTGGTCTTATACTTGACCTTTTATTTAACTTGATACTGCAAAAACTAGTTGGCTGGTTTACTCAGTAAGAAGGTGATGAAATGTACAAATATGACAATGAACTTGCTGAAAAAGAAGTTGCTGTTTCAGCATACTGCGATTACTACACCAGACTCAAGAACCTTGCCTGCACCATGTTCAAGTGGGAAGGACTCCCAGACAGTGTAAATGCACGTTTCCTCGAGAAATGCCTGTATTTGCAGGGTCGTGCCGTGTTCTTCAACAGCAGCACACGCGGTTTCCTTGGTTTGAACTGCAGCCTTGAAGGAATCAACCTCTATGACGAGCCGAGAAAAATCCGTCCAATTACTCCGGTAACATCTTTCCCCGCTATTGACGCAGACAACTGTGTTCTTATCAGAAACACACCTGATATGTACCCCACCTTCCTCACCACTCGCAGATACGCAAAATCGCTGTATGATATCGATTCTGCAATTGATATCAACATTGCGGCGCAGAAAACGCCTGTGCTTATTCTTACAGACCAGAAACAGAAACAAACTGCAATGGCTGTATACGAAAAGTACAAAGGTAACACGCCTGTTATTTTTGGCGTAAAAGACGTGTTCGACCCGAACGCTTTCAAAGTTCTTCGCACAGACGCCCCCTTTGTAGCTGGTCAGCTGCAGGATATCAAGATTACTAAGTACAACGAATATCTTGGTTTCCTTGGTATCGGCATGGCTGACTACAAAACGGAACGCCGTGTAACTGATGAAGTTGAACAGTTTGACCGACAGGCCAATGCACTGGCGAACATCGGCCTTAGTCAACGTAAAGAAGCCTGCCGCAAAATCAATGACCTGTTCGGACTTAACGTTAGTGTTCATCTGGCATCCGAAGCATACACTACTGAGGGCGCTAAGTACAGTAAGAACAGCTACAACGCTACTTACACTAAGAACTATACTGACGATGTAAAGACCGATGAAGGAGAGGTGTAACCAATGGCTGTATACACTATCGAACTGGGCAGACTTATCGATACAGGCTACGATATCGGCATGGACACTTACCCTGTTCCCTCATTTGTCACTGACCCTGCTGCTTGGCGTAAACAGTTGAACCAGAAAATTATCAACCACTACCTGTTCATGGAAATCGGCTGTCTGCCCCCTGACAGATTCAAGCACTTCCTGAACATGACTATGGCTGAAATTATGCCAGTCAAAAACAAGCTGTTTGAAGCACTCAACGAAGAGTGGAAGTTCTACACCGGTGGTAACATCACTGAAATTATCAATGATGGTCACACCGCTGACAGAACACTCAACAAGAGCGGCACTGATTCAACCAGCAGCATTTCCAACAGCACTACCAATGCCAACAACTACACATTGAATGTAGGCTCGGATACTCCCGGTTCGATGTTGACCATTGAGAGTGATATTCAAAACAACACTTATGCAAGCAGAGCGACCAAAGACAAAAGCAACGGCAACTCAAACACTATCTCTAACAGCAATGATTCTACCACTTACGGAAGCAAGGACACAGAGAAGAATCAGTACAACGGCAACCGGAACAGAACTGTTAGCGGCTTGTATGGCAAGAGCTATGCAGAACTGTTCAAAGAGTATTCCGAAGCGCTGCGCAACATTGACGTTGAAATCATCGATGCTTTGAGCGGCTGCTTCATGGGCATCTTCTAAGAAGGGAGATTATAACATGACCAAATTCATTCAGTCTGCAGACAGCAAGATTAAAATTGTTGAGGACAACAGCTATCTGCTGAACAACGCTCTGCGCGTGTTTGCAGTGTTTACCGCCACTGGCGCTGTGGCCGCTAACGACCCGGCATTGCTGGTCAATCTGCCGAATGTTGGCGAACACGCAGAACTGGGCTGGTTCAACACCGCCAGCGACCACGCTGCTACCGCTGCGGCAAGTGTGAAGAACACTACGTCCAGCATTGACGGCCTGCACAAGATTACCATTAGTCTTGGTGCGGCTACTGCTGCAAGTCAGACGTATCACATTGACGGCTGGATTAACCTGCCGTAAAGAGAGGTGATATCCATGGACTTCAACGCTATTCTGTACTGGATGCAGTTCATTTCTGACCTGTTTCAGTATTTGGTGAACTACTGGAAGTGAGGTGAACACCATGGCATACGAGCCGCTTACACCTCTGCCGTTCCTGCCCATCATCGGTAGGTTTGACCTGAACACCTTTATTCCCGGTTCTTCCGATTATGAAATCATGGCGCGCGTTGTCGAAACGTACAACAAGGCTGTTGAACTGTTCAATCAGATTATCAACCAGTACAGCGACATTGACAAAACCATTGAGGAACTGACGAAGGAATACCAGAAACAGCTGGACGCATACAAAGCTGACACTGACCAGCACATTTCGGCTTTTGAGCAGGAAGTTAACAATAAGGCACAGGCACAGGACACTAAAATTGCTGCACAGGACGATAAGATTTCTGAACTCGCTAAAACTGTTCTCAAGCTGCAGAAGGACGTTGATGACCTTATCAACGGCGAGTACATTGACAACTATGTGAAAGCTCTGGCAACGTGGATTGACAACAATCTGCAACAGCTGGTAGCGAAGGTTGTTAAGTACGTGTGGTTTGAGATTGACGAGAGCGGTTACTTTGTCGCGTACATTCCTGATACGTGGGATTTCGTCAACTTTGGCACTGAGCTTGACCCTGACAATGAGGACTACGGTAAGTTGGTTCTCGAGTGGGAAAGCGCAGTCGTGCAGTAATGCACTAGGAAGAGCTGAAACAAGCTAGGGTGGGTTTGTGGGAAATAAAAACAAAGGAGATAATACTATGGCATTGAAGAAATTCATTGGCGCAAGGTATGCACCGGAGTTCGCTGGCGCTTGGAGCAATACCAAACAGTATGCTGCTCTGAGCGTGGTGTATACGAGTAACCGTAGTTACGTTAGCCGGAAAACCGTTCCAGCTGGCACGCCTATCACAAACACTGAGTTCTGGATTCAGAGTTCCGACTGGAATGCACAGGTCGCTGAGTACAATCTCAAAGTTGAAGGGTACAATGCCAACGTTGAGCAGTACAACAAGAATGTGCAGGACTACTCTGCAGCGGTCAGCGGGTTCTATGCTGACACTCTGCACAGCTTTGACACCAAAGCGGATATGCAGGCAGACAGGACGCTGGCGCTGGGTGAAACGCTGCTGACGTGCGGTGATAAGAAGATTGGTGATGGCGGCGGCAGCTTCTATCAGGTCGTGAGCGAGACCAGTGTTACGGCAGTGGCTCTGGACAACGGCCTGTTCGCTGAACCGTTTGAGTTCCAGCCGTATGACTACAGCCAGTTCCAGCAGGAAGTTGAGGGGTACAAGAACAGCACCACCCGGGTGTACAATGTACAGAAAGACATGGTGGCGGATACTGGTATCAACACCGGAAACGTCCTCATGACCACTGGCGGTGTAGCCCCCGGAGATGGCCGTGGAGCTTTTTGGAATGTCGGAGACACCCAGACTGAAAGCTCCATTCCGCTGAATAACGGCAAGTATGCTACGCCCTTCACGCTTACAAGCGTAGATATCAGCGGTGACTTGGTGTTCAATAACAAGAGCAGTCAGGTTAGCCTGTGGGGTCTTAAAGCGGGCGGCAGCCCTATTACCATCAACGTAAACTACAATCAGGGCGAAACGAGAACTGTGTATGTTGCCGTGGAATATACCAGTGATAACACCAATGCAACTGTAAATGTCGCAGTAAATGGCGCTTCCAGCTTCACAAAGAGTTTCGCGTGGAGCGACGCAACTGCTGCCCCCGGTCAGGCCAAAACTGTACTGTACGCCATTACCATCATGAGTTCCGGCAACAACGTGTATACCGGGTCGCAGATTGTGACCAGCTATCTGACGACTCTGGAAAAGTTTACGGAAAAATACACCGTATACGTTACTGATGAAGTAACGGCAAAGAGCGCGTGGACTAGTGGCAGCGCTAACATAGTTTCGGCGCCATTCACTGTCAATTCTACCATTGAACTGCTGTCTTTTACGGCTTACCCTTCAGTGCAAAAGGATGCCTTCAGCGGTTATTACTATATTCTTAACATTCTTGACAAAAATGACAATTCCATTTACTATCAGAAAATCGAACACACTAACGCCAACGCAAAACTCACCACGTTTGCTCCGCACAACGTGCTGAAAACCGACGGCAACTACCAGATAATACTCCTCAACCCTCTGGCTAAGATTTCTTCTGCAAACAGTACAACTGGAAATTATGGCGTATTCTCGTTTAATAACGCACGTTATGCTGGCACAATCGTGTATCAGGCTATTAACATCGATGGAACTTCTAACGTTGTTCCTTCTTTCAACGGAACATCTAGTTCTAATGACCTGACAATGAATTTCACCGTAAATCAAAAAACATACGTCAGCACCATCCAACTGTCTGACTTTAACGTTGGCGTCGGCACTCTTCCGCTCAATATTAACTTGAAAGAAAACGGCAATATCACATGGGAAAAATCAATCGCCCGAGAAAACGTTGAAACTACTGCAACACTCCAAATTGAACGCGTACTTTATCCTGGCGTAAATTACAGCATTATACTATGGTCAGGCACTGCTACAATCACTACAAACGCTCATGCAAGCAGTGATGTAACAGCATCGCCATTTACCTTCAAAGCTGGCGATGCAATCAACTGCAACATCGTATGCAAAGCTCTCACTGATTAACACAGTAACTCCCGGGCCGAGTATAAAGGGCCCTTTTGTTGCGCCCAAAAATAAGTACAACAGTGTCAGCTAAGGATTGACATACAGTGGCACAAACTGCTGGTACACGCCCCCGTTGTCTTTATTCC
>ERZ1034952.1394-NODE-1394-length-19793-cov-12.251140_pt1 | contig 19793 bp, 14 predicted proteins | sample MGYA00520625_ERZ1034952 | MGnify/ENA primary metagenome ERZ1034952 (study PRJEB33766, sample SAMN09781773) | gut metagenome | biome: gut microbiome | host: Homo sapiens | place: Madagascar | study: EMG produced TPA metagenomics assembly of the PRJNA485056 data... | reverse complement strand
CAATAATACGATCATGGTATTCACCATCCACAGACTTACCTACCCTACCCATCTCACACTCTATCTTCTGCGTAGCCCATACCGTATTGCTCATTTGACGGAGCACGTTAAGAAGAACCGTAAAGATTATACTACAACACGTGCGTTGACACAGCTTGTAGGAAAGCGTCGTGCATTGCTCGATTACTTGTATGATCGCGACATCAATCGCTATCGTGCTATCATCAAGGCCCTCGGTCTTCGTAAGTAATCAGCGTAAAGCAGACACATTGCTTAACAGAACAAAAATCCCATCGCTCGCAAGAACGATGGGATTTTTCTTTTTTCTCAGTTTAACACCAGAAAGCTTTCTCTCAACGGAGAGAAAGCTTTCTGGTTATTGTAGCTTGGGTATCCTGCATAGATACCTTAATAATATATACTTCCTGAGGAGAAGCCGTGGAGACTACAGGAATGCTGACAGATGCTGCACCTTCAGCCTTTCTCGTAGCCACCAGTCTTCCATCAAGGGTATAAACCTCCACCTTATTTAATAGAGGAGCACTCACCTTGGATACTACTATCAATCCCCTGGCAGGAGAATAGATCTTCACGTCACTCTCGCCCATCTCGGCATTTTCAATGCCAGTGGTACTGCGAGTCTGGGTCAGGAAGTATCTGCCGTGCTCGTTTGCCTGCACCTTCACTTCTTCGCCATCCTTTATCTCCTGATACTTCCGGGTGGCAGCATCATAGAGGTAAAGAGGTGAAGAAAGACGATTGACGCCTTCTATCTTCAACTCTACGGAAGAAGCCCCTACTACTCCCAGCGGCAACCAATCCACATTCGGCAGGGTATTCAGCGCCACAGCCTCATCGCCTGCCACCGTATAAACCGCCGGAACTTCCTTCAGCTGGGCATCATAGAGCAGTTGGGCATCCTCGGCATCATCATAATCTTCCGAAGCTGATGCATCAAGAACAATCCTCGAACGGCTGCGATAACCCGATGCAGATGCTGCAGTGAGGGTTAAAGCGATGTTGTCCTCACCCTGCCCCTCATCCAATGCCGTCTTCACACCGCCAAACACTTCTCTATCTACCGTCATCGCCGACGTAAAATTAAGCTGCGATGCACTCTGTCCATCCTGCAGACGGACAAAGAACGACTGCATCGGCGAAATCTTCACGTCATTCTTCGACTCATACGTGGTGGTCGACATATCCAGCTTATCATAAAGTTTCAAGGCTCCATCCTCGTAAACATAGAAGCTGGACTGTAGCGATGGATTTGCCTTCAGGAACTTATACATGCTGAGCGTCGCCATATAAGGATTACCCACCAGATAATAATTGTTGCCATCCTGCAACTGCACCAGCGAATAGCTCATCTTGCCCAAAGCATTCTCCTGAGCATCGGCATTCACCACCAGGCGATAAGCATTCTTCTTATCCACAGAAGCAGATAGAGAACTCTGCGGCTGCGAAGCTGATACATAAGTATATTGCGTATCTGCCTTCGGCAAACGGAGCAGCACTTCGGATGCATTGCCGGATGCACTGCCCGATGCACCCACCGTATATTTATCTCCCATCCTGATAGCCACGCCCTCCAGCGGCTGATATTTCCTATCCACCTTATTATATACGTGGCTCCAGTGGGCTGAAAGCGCATTGAGATCCTGTTTCTCGAATGTGATGCCGGTGCCGGCATAGTCGTAGGCATCGTAGCTGCCGCCCAAGGTTACTTCCTTGGCAAAAGCATCATCCCAGCTGCGCTGATAAACAGGACTGGTTACACGATTGTTTACCGATGATGAGAACAAGATAGGCTCGAACGCCTCCGACTCCTGTCTGCCCGATGCAGCCGGCACATAGATGTCGCCCGCATAGGTATCCTGCAAAGGAGAAGTGAGGGCATACCAGGTGTTGGATTTCATCTCCTTCTCTACCCACGCCTTGTTGTATATCAGATAACACTGGTTGAGCAGTTCGCCTCCCGGCTTGAAGTAAATCTGGTCGCAGGTGTTGCCATAGAAGGGTTCACACTCCAGATTGCCTTCGGCATTCAACCCGTGGCTTTCGGTATTGGCATCCCATTGGGCAAGCATATCATATTGGATATTCGCAGTAGCCGCATCGCCCTTGGCATTGCTCAGACGGGTAGCGATGCCCGTGGATTTCTGATAGGCAATGTATCCCAAAGACGGGAAATACAAACCGCTCAGATTTGGTATCGTTACCTTGGTAAACTTCATCGGTACGTATCCGCCACCCCGATAATCCGTATATTGGTTTTCCTTTTTATAAAGTTCACTACGTACAGAACGGTGCCAGTTGCCATCATTGTTCCATGCCGCACTCATCTTGTTGTTGGCCGTAGGATTCCAGGTGGCATATTCCGGCACCACCGCAAAGCGGATATAGGTTTCACCCGAACAGAGCACCGTGGTTCCCTTGGAGCCATCTTCACGGAATATCAACACACCTTCGTACCAGTATCCCTCATGCAACTCCACATTCTTGGAACCCGCAGAAGATGTGGCAGATTCATTTCCCGTTTGCGGCGTAAACTTCAACTTCAGCTGCTTGGAACCTCTATCGATATAATTATTCTCAAGATTCGCCAGAATCAAGCTTTCCCCTATCCTATTCCGATAGGCAGGGTCGTTGGTATCCGAGAGATACATCACATTTGTATATTGCGACGCATCCAACTTATCCTTACCGCCCGCCTTCACGAAGTAGAGACGGGTGGAATTAGTTGCCACCAGGCTCTCACCGCTGATAGGCACGCAGAAATATCCGCCCTTGCCCTTGGTTTCCTGCTTAGCCAGCAGGGCTACCTGAGGCAGACCGATGCGAACCGTACGGGTGTAATTATTCGGATAAGCCACACCAGCATTACCCAGACTCAACTGCGGACCATTCTTGACAACACGAAGCTTGAACGACATCTCATCCAGACAAATCTGATAATCTACTCCACCCTGGGTGATGGTGCCAGATGTTTTGGTAGGAACCACACGGATGGTATGATCGCCCACACTCAGCGGGATGTTGCTGAACTCGGCACTGTTTTTCAGAACCGGGGTCTTGTCATCATCCACATACCAATCGTAGAGCACGCCATTCAGCTGGATGCTGCCGCCATTGTTCTGGTCGACGGTCTGCAACTGCGCCTTGATGTTATATTCCGGCGTGGCATTGTCGTCGCAAGGAATGGTGACGGTGGTAGTGATGCTTCCGTTGGCATCTGTAACCAGCACCTTCTGCTGCACCATCTGGAAATTCTCACTATAGAGAGAACATACATCCGAAGGTTTTCCCCACGAAAGCTGGTCCTTATCCTTTACCGCCTCATCCTCGAAAGCGAAACTTACGTAATAAGTCTGGTTCGACTGCAGATTGAAATATCTGTTGGCAAGTACCACATTCCATTCGTCGTTGATTTTCTCGTACATAGCCTTTCCGTCCATCAGTCGGCTCTTATCCACATAATTATAGATGGTGGTAGTTCCCCAATTGTAGTTAGGGCTTTCTGCCGTTCCATAGTTCACGTTTTTCACCGGATTACCATCAGCATCTACAAAGCGGAAGTAGAGTTTCTTTTCAGTATTGTCGGCAAGCGCAGCCATAGTTTCCTGCAAAGCCCTCAACTTGATGAGGATAGAGGTAGAGAGAGTAGCATCTTCTGCCGTATTCTTACCAGGACAGATAGGCGAACTTTGGATGATATCCACCTTGGAAGCCTTGGTGTAGATGCGGAGATCATCGAAGGCATAGTCGGCGCCAGCGGTAGATCGACACATATTATCCACCACGAGTTTGAAGTCGGTGAAATTATTCACTCCGCTCTCCTTCTGCAACACCATCTTTCCATAAACCTGATACCATTTTCCCTCATTTGCATCATCAGCTCCCACACGATTTCCAGAGAATTTACCAGACGAGAACGAGTGAAGCAGCTTACGTTCAGTTTCCTGATTGTTCTCATCATAATTCACACCATAGAGTTTAAACAACAACTGCGGACGTTCAGTGCCGCTGCCATGGGTCATATCGGCAATGGCAGCGCTGAAGATTACCTGCGAGCCCACACAGAGATTAGCACTGAAATCAGCTTCTGCAATCTGTCGGCTCTCGTCGGAAGCATCGATATAGAGAAAATGGCCATATTGCGTGCCATTCGAATTTTCGTAGGTGCGGTCGTAGAGCTGGACGGACGGCCACCACAGATAGCCATCGGTACCGGAGGTTCCCGACCCTGATATTCCCCCTATATTTGCCGACTTGTAGAGTCCGTAGTCTCCATGCAGCGGCGAATGCTTAGGATTGACATACATATTGCCTGCCGGAGCGGAATTAATCAAATCACGATAAACAAAGCCATAGCTTCGCTTGCTCCATTTAGAAGGCAGGCGGTCTTGGTTATTATCCGGGCTTGTAGGAGCCAGGAGGGTCTGCTCTTCGTCATCGTCATCAAAAGAGACGGTATTGACCGAGCGATAATGATCTTCGAGATAGGAATTCAGGCGGGTATTCTCGCCTGCCGCCTTCATTTCGTCCGTAGTCATCGGATACTGGTTGAAGAGCTGACAAGTGAAATTGGCGATGGGACACATCTTTTGTTCATCTTCAGAAAGCGCTATTGCCACCACATAGATGCGGTCGCCATACTTGAAGGTCTGCTTGCTGCTGACTCCTCCACCATTCAGATTTCGCCAGGCACTAAGACCCGCATCATTCATTTTCTTTAGACTCAAATCAAAGAAACGGGGTGGAAATCCATTACTGGCTTTATGAGTCCACCAGACAAACTGGGTTCTATCTGAATTATAGACACGCCATTGCACTTTAGTTGCCAGAACCACCTCAGAAGAAAAATCCGACTCCTTAATTTTATACGCCTCATCCTCAGCGAAGACATGATGCGTATTGATATTCTTCATGGGATGGAAATAATAGTTTGACGCATCATTCTGGTTGAGGCGGAGTGTCATAGAGACAGCGGCATCCTTCACTCCTGCCGAAACGCCCTTACCATCTTCATAGGTATAATCTCTAGCTTTTCCTGTTTCCAGAAGTTTCTGCTTGATATCATCAGCCATCTTTTCTGCCGGGATGATATGGAAGATATATCTGATAGAAAGGGTTGGCTCATGATTGAAGGTACCATTGCAACCATCCACATATCTGCTCACATCGCAGGCGATGGTCTCGCCGCTCCAGGAAGTATCAGAGGGACGGGTGTATATTACACCCACCGAATTGCGATTTGGCTTGGATGAAAGATTATAGGCTATCAAACCTTTATCTACGCCACGGGAATCCTTCATACTTTTCAACTTGCTTCTGAAAAAATTAGAATATGTCTCCAACTGAGCAGAAGCCTTATCTGTATCGTAATTATACCATCTGAAATATCCTCTAGGTTCCAAATCTGCACCATCGCCCGAATAGCCGGAAAATGGCAAAGACAATTCCTTGGAACCGCCACTAGGGATAGCGATATAATAATCATACACATGCGTCTTCTGGCGAAGACAGTCTGTTGAAGCATCTATCACCTCGTAATCGCCGGTTTTATTGGCGATACCTTCATAATGTTTAAAGGTCTGGGAATAAGCCATCCCAGGCATCAAAGAGATGATGCCCAGGATAAACAAGATGTATTTTGAAAATAAACTGTTTCCTTTCATTCTATTTTAAATTAACCGAATTCATCACAAATCTTACTTTTCGGGTAAGCGTAATTTGCTCTTTTCCATAAATATCCTTATTGACTGTCAGGGTAAGTGCATAGACGGAACTTCCTGCCATGTTGGCCATCTCGCCTTCTACCCTTTTACCATGAAGACTCCATTGCGGTTCTACATCAAAGATATCCTTGCTGCCCGTAACCCACTTGAAAGAACCACTCTGAACAGCAGAGTAATAGCCCGTACTCAACTGCCTGACTTTAGGAATGATATGAAACTCACCATAATACCCCATCGTAATGGTAAGGTTCTCGCCATCATCCTCTATCTGGGGCAGAACTCCGATTGGGGTAAAACTCTGCACATCCCATTCTATCGAATAATCGTCGAGTTTAATGGGGATAACCCGATAGTCGTTGCGACAGATCTTACTCCAGTTGAGCATCGCCAGGCGACGGTTTATCACCGTTGACGAGTGATCACTGTCGATGGTTTGCAACTGCAAGATATGATATTTGTTCTCATCCGTAGCCTTGCTCTCATTGATATAGAAGCAGATGTCGGTAACCGCCTGACCGTTGCGTTTGACAACATAATCATGCCCCGTTCCCAAAGCCATCGAAGCATAAGCCACCGTCTGCTTCCGGGTGGTAGCCAAGTTAGCATCAGATACATGAACGATGCCTTGCTCATCCGTTTCATCCTTGCCAGGAAGAAGCATCAGGTTATCTGCCACATCAGGAGTCACATCCGAAAGCGTCAGTCCCTTGAACGTAATATCGTGGTCGGTATTGTTAGTTAACTGCAAGACGACCTTTGCTAACATTCTGATTACCTCCAGATGTACCGCCTTGGTATCTTTTCCTATGGTAACCACCTGTTTGTTGCTCATGGGAATGCCCTGAGGGAAATAATCGTTGCCGAAGTCAGACCAGTGGTCGGCAAAAAACAAAGAAGGAATCTTAACCGAACACTTCATCTGCTCAAAGAAACCGGCAGGCAGAGTATCCCCCACCCGATAGGTATCGATACCTATTTCCTTTCGTGTGAGATTGGCAAAAGAATAGAAGGTATAAGTGCCCTGCTTCATTCTTTTCCAGAAGGAATCCTGCGAGCGTTCAGTCTCTCCGGCATCATACGGACCGTTTGCCACGATATCCACAATTCTGTTATCTGCATCTACCATGACTATGATCCAATTCTTCATCAGTTCACCCGCCTGCATGTTTACATCGGTGTAATCAGAACCGGCTCGGGTACCGCCAGTAGCATCTGAGGCCACCCCCAAACAGATTTCGACCTGACGGGTAGCACCATCTGAAGAGTCACCGGAGTCAATCGCAGGATTGGCATCAGGGACACATCCCATGAGTATGAAGGTGACAAGCCCCCAACTCAGCAAGTATAATAACTTCCTCATCTTGTAGATAATCTCCGAATTAATAAATTACATTATAATATCAGGATGCCTGACTACATACCATTTGCGCACCACAAGTTTAACGCTCAGCATGTCATCCTGGTTCAGATAAACCTCAAACTGATAGTAATGGTTGCGCACAATGTCCATAGCCTCCTGGGTAGGAGCTCCCTGGTCATCATACTGCACAAACGGCAATGTAAAGTCTCGCGTCTTCCCATCACGTTTATCCCTTAAAGAAAGATGGATTACAGTGGGTTTCGAATTGTTTTTGTTTTCATATTCCGGAATGTAGATAGCCTTATTGAGCATACCTATATTCGTAAGTTTCTGATCGTTCATCAAAAAATGAGCGTAGGCATCATGCTCCAGTTCCTGCACATCGTTGATGCGGAGAACATTGCTATATTGCGGAAGGCAGTAGCCTTGGGCATTTGCTTCGCTCAGCGATACGTTCGTCAGTTCATAATAAGCCTCCATATCGTTGCGCAGAAACACCTTGACCTTTGCCTCAGCCCTCATCAGATTGATGGTGCCGATGCTGGTCTGGTTGCCAGCCTCCATGCCTACATTCAATGGCTTGACACCCCACATCGGGATGGCATGCTTGCCGGTATTGGCAGTAAAGGAAAGCTTATTCACATTTGCCTCGCTGAAATCATCGGCATCCTTCACGCCATCGATATTGGCATAGACCATCATCTGACCATTAAACTTCCCGTTGTCCAGATTCAATCTGTTTATTAAGATAGAACCTGTTACATCATAAACATTAGGGGTGGAAGTAGGAACCAGTTTCACGTTTTCCAAACCTCCGATGCTTTTTCCATCCTTGGCATAAAGCACAATATGAAGTTGGTCTAGATTGATGGAACTCTCCCATGTCTCCCCCTGCTCTTCTTCGTGTCCGTCTGCCCTTGTTTCTGTGGTTGTTGTGGCAGCTGGCACATAAAGTCTGAACACCACTCTGACAGAGCCTGACTCAGAAGGCGATTCTTCATTGCTGCATGATGCGAAACACACCACGCCAAGCAAAAAGAAGAATATTCTAAAGAACCTTTTCATAATGATTACTTACACCTTATTATATATTTAGGAGCATCCAAATGCTCATTCGTTTACTACATTTACATATCAGTATGGCTCAACACCACTCTCCATGAGTTGATGTAGATGCTGGTAGCTAACCATTTATTTCTGTCATTCAGAAAGAAGACCAGGTCGTAGGTATCCTGACGGTCCAGATATTCCTGGTCGCTCATCGCCTTGTTATAGTTGCCCTTAACAAGAAGGGCATAATCTACCAACGGAATATTGATGATGCTCTTGCCTGTGGAATGTTCATATACATGCAGGCGCATATCATGTCCTGTTACCAGTCGGTTGGTAGTCAATTCTGCCACTGCCACGGAGACGGATGTCTGTTCTCCATCCCCAGAAGAGGTTACTCCTGCCTTGCCGGCATACTTGCTCCAAGCAGGATAGATGAGTTCATCATCTGCCAAGAGACTATTGTCGTAGTCGAGATAACCATTGTTGTCGGTAATGACAAAGTCGAAATCAGCCGGGTCTAAATTATTGCCCGACAGTTGTTGAAGCACAACCTTGAAATGGTTGGTATCTTTTGTGAGTTTTACTGTTACTGTTTTTGTCTGTCCATAGACGGCTGTCAGATCGGCATTCTTCACCATGCCATGAAACAGGGGTGTGAAGTCATGATTCACTTTCTTATCCTCCCTGTTTACCAGAGTCTGGAAATCTCGGATATCCGACTTGCCTATTCCTTCTTCACCATCTACACCTTTATATATATAAGAGCCTTCGTAACGCTGTTCGCCTTCGGCCCAAACCTGAAGATCATACCTGCCTGGTGTCAAGTCGTCGAGATTCATCCCTCCATCGGCAAGGATACGCTCCACCGGCTCTGTCTTGGTATAGACGAGCTTACCATCCTGGTTGAAGACATGAAGTCTCACGGTCTTCACCTCATGAGCAAAGGCATCGGCAAACTTCATGTTCATATCGTAAACAAACTGCAGACGCAGGTGGGCTTCGCATCCCTCCTGGTCGTCATGCCAGTAGTTACACGAGGTAAAAGCCAAAATCAGCATCAGCAATATGGTATGAAACAAAAGTTTGCTATACTTATAGACACTAGAAAGTATCTTCATCATTATTATTGTTTAAAATCCAAAAATGGTGAGTGAAGTGCCACATAGGGCACTCCACACACATATATAACCTATTACTTAGTAGCATCCAAATCTACACTGCTTGTTACAACACGCCATGAGAGGACGTTGATACGAGCAGCGAGGTAGGTCTCTGTATCCTTAGGAATCACAGGATCGATAACCTCATCTGGGTTATAAACTGGAGTACCGAAACCAGATATGGTATTAATAGTAATACGGTAAGAGTGGTTACGAACTACACCATAATAACCCATTTCAGTCTTCTTTTGAGCCAAGTGACGAATTGGAGTAAAATAATAGGTCATACCATCCTTACGTACCTGAACAGGAGACTGCGCCAACAAAGCATTCAATTCGTCATTGCTGTCGGTTGTTTCAAAAGAACCATCGGATTCTTTCTTATATACCTTTACACTAGTCTTGAGCACAGGTCTAACCTCATACGACTTGAGTTTATCTGTTGTAGATCCAGCAAGGTCTTCTCTTGTGTATTCCAAATCTGTAGGAGCCAAAAGAACATGCTTAGAAGGATTAGTTGGATCTACAGTCCAATATTCAGAATGATCCTTGGCAACCTGCTTCAACACATTATCAGCACCGAGAATTTGGATACCTCTATATTTACAGATATCAGCAGGATGTGAATTATTATCGTCATCATAATAAACCAACTTAGCAGCCACCAACACCTTAGTCAAAGTATTGTCGTAAGGCTTCTCATAGTTGTTTGAAGCTTTAAACTCTTCATATGAAAGAGTATTCGGACATGTATAAAGAGGTGTTGTGCCAAACGGAGTTGTAAAAGCTGAAAAAGCATGGTTTACAATTGGGTTTGAACCACTCGAAGGAGTAAAAGGCACAGATGCAGACCAGAAGCAACGATGGTAATCAGGTGTTGTCCAAGGATCAATACCCAAGGTTGTGCTGGTCCAATTATTAGAAGAAACATCTATCTGCTTTTCGAGTTCGGCTGTTCCGTTCTCATCAGCCAAACCCCAGCCCTGTACAACAGCATATACATCTTTCTCGTGCTCAGCATCAATATTAATTTTGCCAACCTTAATCTTATATTTGCCATTATCAGCACCAGCAGAAGCGATTTGCTCCCAACCTTTATCAGTATTCACGTTTGTGGTAGCTTTAGCAACAACACGTTCTACGTAAATATCAACAGGATTTTTAGTAGCTGCGTCACTCTTTGCTTCCACATGGCCAGAAACAGAACTTGCGCAAACGCGAGCTCCATTCTCAGCATAAACAGAATTAGACATCACAAAGCCACCATACTGCTTATTACCAGTACCATCAGTAGTAATTTTCACAAAGCTATTATCCGTAAATTCATCTCTCAACTGAGATTCACGATATGCTATATCCTCTAGTTTTGAAAGAGTCTTAGGATTAACTACAGCAATCATATAAGCTGGAGCTGTCTTAGTCTCACCATCAATTACCAACATAGCAGTTGTCTTACCTTCAATAGTCTGAAGATGACCTGCTTCACCAGCACTAGAAACAGAAGCATCCAATTCCAGATAATTCACATTCTTATTTTTCATAATATACGCAGAACCATCAGAATTGAAGAAGAAGAAACGAACCTTAGAGATGGCACCTTCGTTTTCAGTACCATCCTCGTATGTTCCACCACCCTGAGTATAATCAACGCGAGTACCAGCACCGGTAGTTCCAACACTCTTGATATTAACAGCAATGTAAGACTTTGCTTCGTTTGCTGTAGCTCCACCATCTTTCAAGTCATCGCTGCTTGAACAAGCTCCCAGCATCAGCGCTCCTGCCAATGCAAGGGAATACGATCTAAAAAACTTCATTTTGACTTATTTAAAATTAATAATTACTATATTTGATATCGCTGTCATCATCCTGATACTTGATATTGCTATTATCATTCTGATACTCTTTATCACTTCTTGGATATCGTCATCACTTCATACGCCTTTCGGGCGGCATCGGCTTCCTCAGAATCGCCGGCTCTATCCAAATATGGCTTGGCAGCATCGGCATCTCCGTTGTTCAGACGGATAATAGCAGCATTCAGGTTTGCCGTTTCATCCGTTGGATACATGCGGACTGCCAACTCCATTACCTTGTTGAACTCCTTGGAACCTACCTCGTAGGTCTGAGCCACCATGAACAACTCGTTGAGCGACAACTGCTGAGGCTTGGTCTTCATAATCTCCTTTGCCTCCTCCACATCAAATGGCTTAATCTTATAAGTAATGTGGTAGTCGCTATGACGTAGAGCCGGATAACAGTTGGTAAACAAGATGCGGTACTGCTCCGGATATTGCTTCTTCAGCTTCACATCACGGGCATCAAGGCTCAGGGTCTCATCCTGTGCTATAGCCAGGAGCATCTCCTTCTTCTCCAAATCGCTTGCCTGGATATACTCACGCAAGCCGTCCCAATCCTCAGCGGTAGATGATACTTTAAAGATGCTGTCAGGCAACTCTACCATCTTGCGAACATACTCCGTAAGAGCACGGGCACGATTCATTGCCAAATAGTCGTTATGCTGATACGAACCCTCTGGCGAAGCAAATCCATGAATGTTGATGGACATCACCTGCAGGTTCTTGTCTGCCTTCAGGGCATTGATGGTAGTGATGATACTATCCAACTGCTCAGGATTGCGACGATAATCGGCACGCAACTCTATCTTGTTCACTGGGAAATCGATATAAGCCCGCTTATCTAAATGGCGAATCTTAGGTGCTTCTGCAATGACAGCCTGCAACTGCAGAACAGGTTTCAGAACATTCTGTTTAGGCTGCTGAATAGTCTCGATAATCAGAGGCGCAACGATTTCACGCTTTTCTTCAGTCTTGCCTGGAATCAGATAAATCAGGGAAAGAGCCATCTTGGTGGGTCCCACATAATTTTTATGGGCAGATTTGAGTTTTTCACCACAAGTACCACATTCGAATTTATCATATCTGGTATGGATATAGCCCAATCCGAGCGAAGCCTCCAGATTCCAGTGCTTAGAAAGATTCCATTGTTTTCCAGCAGTGATGCCGCCTCCGGCATACCAACCTTCATAGCGATGGTTGCGCAGTCCTTTCAATAACCCGAAAGGAAACTTCACGCCACCTACATTATACTGTCCTCCTAAAGCATGAGCACCGAGGAACCAACCATCGAAGTTCTGATTGAACCAGTAGCGATATTCCGGCATCACCATCCAATGACGAAGACTGGAATGGTCACCGCCACTTTGCTTCCATGGATTCAAGCCGAAGAATACCTGAGCTGTGTGCTTTTTGCCTACAGCCATCTCCACTCCCAAGTTGGGAGTGGTGGTGGCCCAGTAAAGCAAGTTGGTCTTGATTCCAAACTGCCTAGTGTGCCCTAACTGCTGAACCTGCTTGTGCTGCTCAGCCGAATGGGCTGTAAGAGGCGGGAAACAACAATTCATCATCAATATAGCTACTAATACAATTCTCTCAAATACCATAATATGATTATCTTAATTATTATCTATACTATTACATCTTTTAATTGCGTACAAAGATAGAATAAAAGGGTAAGACAGACTTTAAAAAATAGAAAATCAGGGTATTTCATTTTAAACAAAAAGAAAAAAAAATCGTGTTCTTTAGAGGTCAAACGTAAAAAAACGGACACAATAGGGGGGGGTAAAAGTGCCTAAAACCTATTAAAAATCAACTTATTGCAAATTTAGAACAAGAAAACTTCATTTTTAGGAAAATGTTTTGTAACTTTGCAGACGGAAAGTTGTAGTCAACTATTAGGAAACAAGTTTTCAAGGCTACAGCAAACAGACTCCTATATAAGTAAAAAGTGTAATCAAGTAAAAGAGATAAGCTATGATTAGTTTCTTAGAACGCAATTTTACAAATTTAGTAACGATGACTAGTTTCATTTATTGCATCCTAGGTCTCGTACTTATTTTCTTCAAGTCACCCAAGACAGATGTCTATGCTCCCTACCGGAAATCCAAATGGCTGTTAGCCGCTGGTATGTGGATGACGAGCATAAACATCTGGATCTGGCTTGCCACCTTTAATGGTCTGTGGACCCGCGAAAATGCGTGGGTAGCCAGTTACGACACCATTCTGTTCTATCTCATAGGCATCTGCTTTACCTTTGCGTTTGGCAGTCTGACCGACTATACCTATATCTCCAGACAACGTTGCAAGATAACAGCAATCAAGTTTGGAGCTACAGCATTTATTGCACTCATCGCCATGGTCGATGCTCTGGCAGCGTATAGACAAATCCTGCTCATCGTCGCCTTGCTGGGTGTCATAGAACTATGTGCCAAACATATTATATTCTTTCATAGAAGCTATGTACAGCGCAATGAATTGCTTGCAAATTATTTCTCTTCCGACAAGAAGAGCAATGTAAGGTGGCTCAACATCAGCCATTGGTTATTCTATATTCTGCTTGCCTTCGGCGTAGTTTCGATCACCTCCGGAGCAGTCATCAACTGGCTCGTCCAGTTCTACGTCGTTGCTGTGTATATATATATCACCGTCAACTTCATCAAGTATGCTAATGAATACGAAACCCTGCGCCGAGCAACAACCGAAGAGATGATTGCCGTTATGGACAAGACACAATCAAACAACTTGAGCCATGAGGAAAGGAAAAAGAAAGAAAAAGCTGAAGGGGAAGAAGTTGCTGCAACCAGCAGAACAAAAAAGCCATACAAGGAGGACTTCAGGGATATTCTACGTCCAAGAATAGCAGTATGGGTGAAAGCCAAAGCTTATACGCACGAACAATTCACCCTGGAAGAACTCGCCTCCAGCCTATATACCAACAAGACCTACCTATCTACATTCATCAAGGATGAATATGACATGAACTTCAGTGGTTGGGTAGCAAGCTTGCGCATAGACGAGGCAAAGAGAATCATGATGAAAGAGCCCGAGAAGAGACTCCAGGAAGTTGCCTTCGAATGCGGATTCTCTTCGCTTGCCTATTTTTCCAGCGTATTTTCCAAATCAGAAGGAATCTCTCCTTCTGCCTGGCAAAGAGAATTCTCCCGAAAAACGGATGGAGAACAATGATAAATCAAGGCAAACTGGCGATTGAATACACTACGTGAACGATAACCTGCCGCCTCAGCTATCTGCGAAATGGTCTGTTTATTCTTCGGATCAGTCAATAACTGCACCGCATAATCTATGCGAAAATGATTGATATACTGCAATAAAGTAAGGTCGCCAGAAGTGTATTTCTTAATGCAGTTTGCCAAGGTTGTACGATTGGTACACAATGCTTTTGCCAAATCATCAATGCGCAAATCCGAATTGATAAAAGGAGCATGCTCCTTCATATACAGGGTGGTTTTAACAAACAGCTCCTGCTCTGCATCCAAGACATGAAGTGCCTGGTCAGCTACATCTCCTATCTGCACTTCATCCGAAGACTGTTTTCTGAAAGAAGCTCCATCCACAGGAGAAGAAGCCAGGAGATTCTGCAACTGGCGTTGCATAGAACGGATGATGCTAGCTTGCCTCCTCACGGTGGAGCGCAAGCTGGCAACATAGAATCCCATAAGAGCAATCAAAGCTATCGATACGATTGCCCATGAAAGTATATGATAACTGCTGAACAATTGCATAAACTTTTTTAATCTAATATTTCCTTCAAGGGCTTCATCACGAAATCACGCTCTTCCATCAATGGATGAGGTACCTTAAGGTCGGGCTCATCGATTTTCAAATCATCAATCATCAAAATGTCAATGTCAATGATACGGTCGAAATACTCTCCATCCACCGACTTCATCGTACGCCCCATCTCTCGCTCTATCTTCTGAGTGGCTTCCAATACCTGGCGAGGAGCCATCTCCGTCAGCACCAATACACAGGCATTGATGTAATAATTTGGCGATGAATAGCCCCAAGGCTCTGTTTCGTAAAGAGCAGACTGGCGCTTGACCACGCCAATCTGCTCTCCTATTTTATCTATTGCCTCACGAATGTTGCGCTTTCTATTGCCCAAATTCGTTCCGAGACCTAAATATACTTTATACATACTTATTCACACTTTTGCAAAAACTGTGGATAACTCAGTTTAAGCCCTGTACATCAACGACTTAATTATACACAAAAAGCGTTTATTTCGCAATTAATCAGGAAGTATCAACAAAGAATCGCCGTAACAACCGAACATATAACCATTCTTCACTGCCTTCTTATAGCACTCCATAACCATGTCGTAACCGCCAAAGGCAGCAGTATTCATCAGGAGTGTAGACTCAGGCTGATAGAAATTGGCTACCATACAGTCTGCCAATCCGAAATCGTATGGAGGGAAGATAAACTTGTTGGTCCAGCCATCAAATGCCTTCATCATACCATCTGTACCCACAGCTGTCTCTGTAGCCTTGAGCACACTTGTTCCAATGGCACAGACATGGTGACCAGACAACTTGGTGTTATTCACCAATTCACATGCATCCTTGGTGATAATCATCTGCTCAGAATCCATCTTGTGCTTGGTAAGATCCTCCACCTCAATCTCGTGGAAGTTGCCAAGTCCGCAATGCAAAGTAATGAAAGCCTTGTTGATGCCATCAATCTCCATACGCTTCATCAACTCTCTAGAGAAGTGGAGACCAGTAGCTGGAGCAGTTACAGCACCTTCCTTCTCTGCAAATACGCACTGGAAATCGTCCATATCTTCCTCTGTAGCGTGATGCACCTCACGGTTATCAATCACATAACGTGGCAATGGAGCCTCACCCAATGCAAAGAGAGACTTCTTGAAGACATCATGCTTACCTTCTTCATCATAGAGGAAACGAAGAGTACGACCACGACTGGTGGTATTATCGATAACCTCAGCTACCATCTCGTTCACATCATCAAAGAACAACTTGTTGCCAATACGAATCTTGCGGGCAGGCTCTACGAGTACATCCCAAAGACGCATCTCAGGATTCAATTCACGGAGCAGGAACACCTCAATCTTGGCATCAGTCTTCTCCTTGGTACCATAAAGACGGGCTGGGAAAACCTTGGTGTCATTGAATACAAAGGTATCACCCTCGGTAAAGTAGTTGACAATATCCTTGAACTGCAAGTATACTGGATTGCCGTCGGCATCCACCATATCCTTGCCATCCTCATCCTTCTTATACATCTCAATGGTTTCTGACTTCTTATGGAGCACCATGAGGCGAGACTCGTCACGGCGAGTCACCTCGAATACACGTTCTCCACTTGCAGTCTTAACCACACGTCTTGCTTTATGTGGATAAAGTGCCACCTGCTCTTTTGGCAACTTGAAATTGAATTGTGATAGTTTCATGTTATATATTTTTCTCCTTTCTAAATGATTACTAATTTCTATTTTATTATTCTCAAAAGACAACACTTACTTTGCAGCCTGGGTGCTGTCTTCTAAAGTTTGGGCATCCAACCATTCCTGGAAATGATCGAAGTCGATACAGTTCTCAACGGCAAAACTTCCTGCCTTGGTACGGCGAAGGGCTGTAAGGAATGCACCACTATCCAAAGCACGACCGATGTCACGTGCCAGAGAACGGATATAGGTTCCCTTACCACAAACAACACGGATGCTCGCCGTCTTCTCCTCATCGTTGTAGTCGGTGAGTTCAATCTCGTCCACACGTACGGTCTTTGGCTTCAACTGCACGTCTTCTCCCGCACGACGAAGGGCATAAGAGCGGTCACCATTCACCTTCACGGCACTGTAGGTAGGTGGTACCTGCTGGATTTCGCCCACAAACTGCTTGAGTGTTTCCTCTACCAGTTCACGGGTGATGTGCTTGGTAGGGAAAGTATGATTCACGCTGTGCTCCTTATCATAGCTAGCCGTAGTAGCACCAAGCTGCAAGGTGGCAGTATATTCCTTGGTATGGGTCTGCAACTCTTCTATCTGCTTGGTACATTTTCCTGTACAGAGCACCAACACGCCAGTGGCAAGGGGATCAAGCGTACCGGCATGTCCTATCTTCACCTTAAAGCCGAGCTTCTTGCTGAGCAGATAGCGAACATGCGCCAAGGCTCCGAAACTCGACATGCGATAAGGCTTGTCGATGGCAATAATTTCTCCTTTTCTGAAATCCATTATGAAATATTTAATCCACCATCTGCATGTCTACACCACAAAGGCCGCAGATGATGATGATGAGTCCTACAACGATACGATACCAGCCGAAAGCTGCGAAACCGTACTTGGTGACATAATTGATGAAAAACTTGATGGCGAGGATGGCAACGACGAATGCTACCACTGAACCTAAAATCAATGTTACCAGATTATTACCCTGGGTGAGCAACGAACCGCCACCATGGCTGATGAGCTTATAAACCTCCAGACAAGTGGCACCAAACATAGTTGGAACCGCCAAGAAAAATGAGAATTCTGCAGCCGCCTTACGAGTAAGGCGCTGAGACATACCACCCACGATGGTTGACATAGAACGAGACACACCAGGAATCATCGCAATACACTGGATAAAACCGATGGTCAAGGCACGCTTGTAAGTAAACTTAGTCTGCTCACTACCTTTATTGAATATCTTATCGCAGAAGAGCATGAAGACACCACCTATGACAAGCATCCAACCTACCAACTGCACATTGCCAAGGTTAGACTCAATAAAATCATTAAAGGCAAGACCCAACACCACCGCAGGTACAGTACCCACTACCAATCGTGCATAGAAATCAAACATCGCCTTCCAATAGGTCTTCTCGCCTGTTTTCACTGAATCCGGATAGAAAAATCTCTTCCAGTACAAACAGATAACGGAGAGTATAGCGCCAAACTGAATAATGACAGTAAAAGCGTTAACGAACTGATCCTGAATATCTACGCCCAACAAGTTTTCGGTGATAATCATGTGACCTGTACTTGACACAGGCAAGAACTCGGTCAATCCCTCTACAATAGCGATAATGATTGTCTGAATAAAATCCATCTAATAATAATATGTATATTAATTATAAATTATTAATTGTCTTTCGGCTTGCGTATTACTGCATAGATGATTGAGAGGAAACCAATCAATGTAACGGTTGGTGCCACAACGATACGACGAGTACTGAAGATATCAGTATCGAAAGTATGCTCATTAGAGCCAGCTCCGCTCATCAAGAGGAAACCGATGATGACAATTGCCATGCCAATTGCCAACAAGATGAAGTTCATCTTGTCAAATGCTAAATTCTTCTTATCCATTATATATAATGTTTAATGTGTAATGTTTAAATCTTATACAAATCTCCTGCCTTCATCTTCAGGAACTTATTTACAGAGATGCTTGCGCACAAAGCCGTGATGATGATACCGAAGAGGAACACAGAGCCGCCAGTTATAGCCAGTTCCTGCCAACCCAACACGTTGAGCAACTCAGGCTCATGCAATGACCAAGCATAAAGACAGCCACCCAGGAATCCATCTGCCAGTAAAGCGGCTACCACGCCTATCACCATCGCTTTTTTTAGGAATGGCTTACGAATAAAGCCCCATGAAGCTCCTACCAATTTCATCGTATGAATAGAGAATCGACGGGCATAAATACCTAAGCGGACCGTATTGTTGATTAATGAGAAGGATATGAAAGTGAGCAAGACTGCCACAATCAACAAACCAATACTAATCTTAGCGAGCGTATTGTTGACCTGCTCTATCAAATCATGCTGATAACTGACCTCAGTTACACGCGGATAAGCCTTCAATTCCTTGGCAATCCATGTCAGAGAATCATTATTGGCATAATCTGCCTGAGTCGTAATTTCAATAGAAGGCTGGAATGGGTTTACACCGGCAAACTCACTAGGATTGGTACCCAATTCCTTAGTAGCTTCCTTCAACGCCTGTTCTTTCGTAATATAAGTCAAATCCTTTACGTAAGGACGGGCATTCAAGCGTTTACACATCTGCAAACCTTCCGGATTGGTCATATCCTGCTCCAGCATCACCTGTACCACCAGGTTCTCCTTCACATACGACGAGAGGTTCCGCCCCATGAGGACAGAGAAGATGACCAAACCCAACAAAACAAGCACCATGGCGGTGCTGATGCATAAAGTAACAACCTGCAATCCACGATGATTGCGAGGCTTATATTGTTTCTTTCTCATTATCAATTTTATTTATTTCTGACTGAAAAGGGCATAATTACCCAAATTGTCTGCAAAGGTACATATAAACGAAGAGATAACAAAATAAAATTGCATTTATTTACATTTATTCGGAAAAATAAGAATAACAGAAACGAGAAAAAGGGCCGACCTCACGGCCAGCCCTTCCTATACAGAGTAAAATTCAAATAGGTATGACTTGAACTTTTACTTAATTTAATCTATTTGCTTTTATGGGACTTGCTAATCCCTAACAAATCTTACAACTTGGTGATGACACCCTTCTCTGAACTCTCCAGGAACTGGATGATGTTTTGAATCTCCAGACCATCTGGCACCTGATCCTTGATCTGGTTGATGGCATCGAAGAGGGATGTCT
>ERZ1034952.1388-NODE-1388-length-19827-cov-3.616781_pt1 | contig 19827 bp, 17 predicted proteins | sample MGYA00520625_ERZ1034952 | MGnify/ENA primary metagenome ERZ1034952 (study PRJEB33766, sample SAMN09781773) | gut metagenome | biome: gut microbiome | host: Homo sapiens | place: Madagascar | study: EMG produced TPA metagenomics assembly of the PRJNA485056 data... | reverse complement strand
AGTTATTTCCTTGTGGCCATTTTTGCGGTTGCAATTGTTGAAGTAACAATGAATACCGAAAAAACCGGCTACGGCACAACGGTACGTTCAGCATATCTCAAGGATTATGACGGAGTCAACACTGTAATTAACGATGTTGAAAAAAATGATACGTCATTCTACCGTATCCACAAATATAAAGGCTACCGTTCGAAAAATGATGCAACATGGAATAATTTCCACAGCACATCCACTTTTTCATCAACTGCATATGCCGGACTTACATCATTTTACGGAAGTCTCGGTCTTGAACACTCAACCAATGCCTACGCATTAAATGGTGCCACACCTTTGATATATTCAATTTTTAATGTAAAATACCTGCTTACTAATGATCATATGCCTGATAATGATATTTTTACCTATTACTCAGGTAATGATGGTGAATTTTTATACAAGAATGAATATGCTCTTCCACTTGCCTATATGGTTCCGGGGGACATTGACGAGAACCTTTTGTATACGGTTGAAACCAATCCGTTTAACGTCCAGAATAATTTTATCTACCATGCAACAGGCATTGATAACATAATGACACCTATAAGTTATGATGAAAACGGTACTAAAGTGACGATTACCCCTGACAAAAATATGTTTGTATATGTATATGTCCAGAACAAAAACATAGAAACAATCTATGGTTATATAAACAGTGACAGCTATAATTTTACAGGTGTAAACCACGGACGTACCCTTGACATAGGATATGTAGAAGCCGGTTCAACCATTTCTCTCACTCCTTCCGATTCAGAAAAAGGAAGTCTGAGACCTCTCGTATACGCAGTGGATGAAGATAAGTTCAAAGAAGCCATGACTAAACTTTCTGCAGGTGGTCTTAATGTGACGTCCTATAGTGATACAAGAATCACAGGTACAATTACCGCAGACAAATCCGGTCTTATGTTTACTTCAATACCTTATGATAAGAGCTGGACAGTATATGTAGACGGAACACCTGTTTCTACCCAAAAAGTTGGTGATGCATTCCTGGCTGTTGAATTATCTGCCGGAACACATACCATCGAAATGAAATTTACCGCCGGAAATTATAAGGCAGGTCTTGTAATTTCCATAATAAGCTTTATAATTATAGGAAGTCTTGTTTTCTTCAGGATTAAGTTCAAAACAGAAATAACCGAAGAAAATGCAATAGAAACAATGATATATAAGATTAACAGCAAAAATAAAAAGACCGATAAAAAACAGGAAAGCGAGGAAACTGAACAATGAAACTCTGGGGCGGACGATTCACAAAAGAAACCAACCAATTAGTGCATAACTTTAATGCATCAATTTCTTTTGACCAGAAATTTTACAAACAGGACATTGATGGCAGTATTGCCCACGTTAATATGTTGGCAAAACAGAATATCGTAACTAACGAAGAAAGGTTTGCCATTCTTAATGCCCTTGAACAGATTAAGACAGATATAGATACAGGTGTTCTAGAAATCAGCCCTGAATACGAAGATATCCACTCTTTCGTTGAGGCTACTCTTATAGAAAGAATAGGCGATACAGGTAAAAAACTTCATACAGGAAGAAGCCGTAATGACCAGGTTGCCCTTGACATGCGACTTTATGTCCGTGATGAAGTTAAAGAGACCAATGCTCTTTTAAAGGATCTTCTTAAAGTTATCTTAAGAATAATGAAAGAAAATATTGAGACCTATATGCCGGGATTTACGCATCTTCAGAAAGCCCAGCCTGTCACTGTAGCCCATCATTTCGGAGCATATTTTGAAATGTTCAGAAGAGACTGCACAAGACTTGATGATATTTATGACAGAATGAACTACTGCCCTCTGGGTGCAGGTGCACTTGCCGGCACCACATATCCTTTGGACAGGGATTTTACCGCAGATTTTCTTAAATTTAATGGTGCAACCAATAACAGTATGGATTCCGTATCAGACAGGGATTACATAATTGAATATTTAAGTGCTTTATCCACTATTATGATGCACCTCAGCAGATTTTCAGAGGAAATCATTATATGGAACTCCAATGAATACAGATTTATTGAATTAGACGATTCTTATTCAACCGGAAGTTCAATTATGCCACAGAAAAAGAATCCCGACATTGCTGAGCTTGTACGCGGTAAGACAGGCCGTGTATATGGTGCCCTTATGTCAATTCTTACTACCATGAAAGGACTCCCTTTGGCATATAACAAAGATATGCAGGAAGATAAGGAACTGACTTTTGATGCCATTGATACAACAAAGGGCTGTATACTCCTGTTTACCGGAATGATTGATACAATGACTTTTAACAAAGAAGTTATGGAAGCAAGTGCCAAAAACGGCTTCACAAATGCCACTGATGCAGCTGATTACCTTGTCAACCATGGTATTCCATTCAGAGATGCCCACGGCATTATCGGACAGCTTGTATTATTATGTATCGAGAAAAATATTTCTCTTGACGAACTTCCTTTAGAGGAATATAAAAAAATCTGTCCTGTATTTGAAAATGACATATACGAAGCAATAAGCCTTAAAACATGTGTAGAAAAAAGACTTACAAAAGGTGCTCCCGGCAAAGCGGCAATGCTTGAAGAAATCAAGATCTGTGAAGCATTTCTTAGTGAAGAATAATTCTATAGGCAATGTAAAAGGACTGTGATTGTACACAGTCCTTTTTATATTCTAATTATTAAATTCAAAATGCTGGTAATCCTTAACTTTTTCCCAACTGCCTCCCCAGGTAAAACCTGCCTTTGTAAATACAGAGTATGCGTAATCAGAATCGTCTATTTTCATTTTAAAGACTTTATCTCTGTCAGCATATATTTCTCCCGATATAGGGAGTATCGTCCCATTTTCGCCCACATACGGGTTATACAAGGGGTTAATATCTATTGCCATACCGTATGCATGCTTAGACCATGAATCAGTCTTGGCAACTTTTCTTGCATTAAAACATGATGTATTGTTATATGACATAGAAACTTCGTCGTTTCCGCCATATTCGTCTATTAGGGCAATCTGCTCTATAGGATATGACGCTTTATAAAGTTCATAAAAAACATCTCTTGTCTTTTCGGCTATTGCTTTATTTACAATAAGCTCACCGGTATGAGGTTTGTAGTCTGTTCCCCAATAGAGAACTTTGACATATCTTAAATCCTCTCTTGTAACAGGACAATCATCTGTAAATGATACATTAACCATCTTCTTAAAAATAAGATCCGGAATTTCCATATATGCAAAATAGGTACTCTTATCTCCATCCGTTATCTCAGACGGCAGTGGATAATTGCCTGAAAACTCAGGATGTGACCCACCGTCAATTATTATTTTTTTCTTGTTGCCCGCAACAAGAAGTATTATCAGTAATCCAAGAACTAACGCACTTATTATAAGAATAATTTCAGCAAAGTTTCTTTTTTTCTTTTTCTTATCCGCCACTTTTATTTCCTCTGTTTCTCATTAATTGTAACAGAAAGCTGGTTGAAAGGTATTTCTATACCGGCATCATCAAGGGCATTTTTGAATTTCTCTGTTAATTCCCATTTGATTTTCCAATAATCATCTGTCATGACCCATGCCATTGTCCCAATCGTTATCTGGCTTTCTTCAAGTGCATCCACATATACCTTGTTATCTTCGTTTTTAAGGATGCCGTCCTGCGAATTAATAACATTCATAAGAATGTCCTTTGCCCTTTTCATATCGGAATCGTAGCTTATCCCTACTTTGATTTCAATTCTTCGTTTGTTGTTGGCAGTATAGTTGGTAATGCTTGTATTAGCCAGGGAACCATTGGGAATTATAACCATCTTATTATCAAAAGTTCTCATTCTGGTATAAAATAAATCAATACCCTCAACTAACCCTTCATTGCCATGCACATCTTCCTTGACAAAATCTCCGATTTTAAACGGTTTAAAAAGAAGTATCAGCACACCGCCGGCAAAGTTTGAAAGGCTTCCCTGAAAAGCAAGACCGATTGTAAGTCCGGCAGCACTTAATACTGCTATAAACGATGATGCAGGTATGCCAAGTATTCCTATAATCACAATGGCAAGAACGCCATACAGACCAAATTTAATAAGTGATGAAAGGAATTTCGTTACAATTGGTTCCAATTTTGATTTCTCGTTAGCTTTTCCGATAAATTTCAAAAGACATTTTATTAATTTATTTCCAACAACCAGCACGATTATTGCAATCAACAGATTTTTGCCAAATCCAAGACACCATGTAGCAACTGATTTCAAAACTTTTTCCCAGTTAGCTTTGGTAAAAATCTGTGCTGTCTGAAAAAGCAATACATTCATTATTTAGTATTTCCTTTCTTCGCCACTGTCTTAGTATAATCAAGCACTATAACGCCTAAAGGAGGCAATGTTAATCTTATTGAGTCTGCGCGTCCGTCGCACTCATCCTTCTTTGACGAAACAGCTCTCTTATTAAGAATTCCACTTCCGCCGAATTTCTCATCGTCGGTGTTAAAGATTTCTTTATATCTGCCTTCAAAAGGAACACCAATCTTATACTTCTCCCTGATAACCGGAGTAAAATTAGCTATTACAACAAGTATTCTGCCGTCCTTTGACTTTCGCACAAAGCTGAGTACGCACTCATTACCGGAAATATTATTAATCCATTCAAAACCGTCGCTTTCATAATCCATATCTGATAATTCGGAATGTTTATTATAAAAATCTGTAAGAGCTTTAACAAAAGTATTCCATGTTTCTTCTCCGTTACCGGAATATATTGTCTTTTTACCCGGATGAGCAAAGGAATAAGCAAATGCAGCCCTTAAATTCGCCATCTTATCTCCATGAATCCGTCCGGGTATCTTAGCTTCCAGCATGTTAATACTGTCTGCATCAAATGCAAGTATGCTGTCCTGATTATAAAAAGTAACCATGCTAAGGGAAAGCTTATTATATCTTCCTTTTCTGAATAAAGGATCACAGCCCAGAAAGTATATAAGATTATCACCAAAAATATGGTTAATACTGTAATCAAATCCAAGAGCACCCTCTTCTTTGATGCTTCCTGTCACATCAGGCCAGCCTGCCCTGTCATCCGCAACGGTTATTACATCCTTATACTGTTTACCAAAAATTTCATTAAGACCTCTTACAAAATCAACAGCTTCAAGATTTTCCCTGCCGCCAAACATATTAGAAGTCCATTTATCCCTTTCAAAATCAAGATATACGGCATTACCTAATCTGTCTGCAACTATTCCGTCTGCATGTAGCTCTTCAATAATATACGAAGCTGATGAATACATAATATTGGCAACTTCGTTACGGCCTACATTAATATCATCAAAATTCCATTGGATAAGAACGCCTATATTCCTTTTGTGTAAAGAATTAATCAACGTTTTAAAATCATCAAGGCTTCCGTATCTGTTGTTTATGCTAAAATACCCGGTCCTGTCATAGTCAAGAGAAAGTCCGGTATAGGTATTAATTACATTCTTAAGAACCACATGGGTAAATCTGCTTTCAGAAAAAGTATTTTCTATTGCCTGTGTTATTTCCTTATATGTCACATCCTCATCAGGCAAGGAATATGTATATACTGACATAGGAGCTTCTTTGTACTTATTGCGGCTCTTTCTGTTGCTAAGCCATTCTTCATCAGACCATTTAAAATTATCATCACATACAAATGATGCCGGTTCACTCTTACTTTCAGCCATCTTTGAAAAAGGATCTGTTATAAGGACAACTTTACCGCCTTTAAGTCTGATTTCAAATTTGTAAAGTGAAGAAGCTTTAACTCCCGGAACAAAAAGTTCAAATACATCTGTGCTGTCAATTGCCTCTAACTGATGTATTCTTCCATCCCAGTTATTAAATTCACCGACAACGCTTACTCTTAATGCCTCCGGTGCCCATATTGCAAAATCAACGCCTTTAGTGCCCTTATAATCCATTTCATGGGCACCAAGGAATCTATATACATGGTTATTATTTCCTTCAATAAAAGATTTCAAATCACTCTTCTTAATCATTGAAGGATAGTTATACGCATCATCTGTCTCAAATGTATTACCGTCCTCAAAACGGAACTCAACCGTATATGCGAATTTACTTTTTACAGGTATAAGTACGGCAAAATACCCCTCTTCATCTGCCATTTCCATTTGACGGTTGCGCCTACTGCAGCAGGATAAAATGACTGTATTAAAATTCCACCTTTGACGGAATGTGTTCCCAAAAGATTCTTAGGATTACAGCCATCCGAATAAATAATTCCCTCTATATCAGGCCAGTTCATTAAATCATAAAGTTTTTTATCCATATAAAATTTCTCCCTGAAATGTATTTTCTATATTGTACCACATTCCAGGGTAATTAAAAAGACATGCAATTAGATTTTTGCATGCCTTTTTGTATTTACTCTTCTATTCTGTGTATGAATATGCCGCTTCTGAGCTTTGGTTCAAACCAAGTAGATTTAGGTGGCATAAGCATATCTGCATCAGCCACATCAAAAAGTTCCGAAATTGACGTAGGGAACATTGAAAACGCAATTGCCATATCATTATGGACTCTGTCTTCAAGTTCTTTAAGGCCTCTTATTCCGCCTATAAAATCAATTCTCTTATCAACTCTCGGATCTCCTATTCCAAGAATAGGTGTGAGAAGGAAATCCTGAAGAACGGCTACATCAAGACCATCAACCGGGTCTTCTGATAATATGCTCTCCTTCGCAGACAGCAGATACCATTCATCACCAAGATACATTCCGAACTCACCTTTGTGTTCCGGATAAAATGCTTTTTTTCCACGGGGTTCAATGTCAAAATATTTGGAAACTGCATTAAAAAACTCTTCTTTAGTAAGACCGTTTAAATCCTTAACAACTCTGTTATATGGCATTATCATCAATTCTTCGTCCGGGAATAAAACAGAAAGGAAATAATTAAATTCTTCCTTGCCTGTATAGTCAGGGTGTTCTTCCCTTCTCTTAAGCCCTACCTTAACTGCTGATGCTGCCCTATGGTGTCCATCAGCAATATAAATCGAATTAATTGAATCAAACGCCTCCCTGATACCGTCAATATCTTTCTGTTCGGATACTTTGAATACCCTGTGTCTTATCTCATCATCATCGCAGACAAAGTCATATATCGGAGGATGTTCCTTAACAGTGCAAATGATGTCTTTTATCTTTTCATTAGCTCTGTAGGCAAGAAAAATCGGACCTGTCTGTGCACTTGTTCTGTCAACGTGGTTAATTCTGTCCAGTTCTTTATCTGCCCTTGTTTTCTCATGCTTCTTGATTATATTATTAAGGTAATCATCAATGGAGGCACAGGCAACAATACCTGTCTGTACTCTTCCGTCCATTGTCAGCTCATAGATATAATAAGCATTATCTTTGTCTTCTATAAACACACCATCTGATATTTCTTTATCAAGCAGTCTTCTTGCCTCATCATATACAACATCCGCATATGTATCTACAGAATCGTCAAACTGTGTCTCAGGTCTGTCAATATTAAGAAACAAGAGCTCCCTGCCTTTGACTTTTTCACATGCTTCACTCCTGTTATATACATCATATGGTAATGAAGCCACATGCTTTGCAAGCTCTTTCTCAGGTCTAATACATTGAAAGGGTTTTATATCAGCCATTTTTTCTCCTTTTATTTAATAACTCTTACCTTAAGAATTCCTTCTTTGGTTGCTATCTCATCAGCAATATCCTTAGCACCGGCTTTGTCGATATCGATAATTGAATATGCGTATTCGCCTCTGCTCTGGTTCATCATCTTATCAATGTTAATTCCGCTCTGACCGAATACGGTAGTTAATCCACTGATGATATTAGGTACATTTTTATGAAGAACAGCGATTCTTCCTGCCTGTGAACATACGCCCATATCACATGCCGGGAAATTAACGGAATTTCTTATATTACCATTTTCAAGGTAATCTGTAATTTCTGCAGCAGCCATTACAGCACAGTTATCTTCTGACTCTGTTGTAGATGCTCCAAGATGTGGGAATGCAACTACTCCCTTTGTATTAGCAAGCTTAACTGATGGGAAGTCTGTAGCATATCCGGCAATCTTACCGCTTGCAAGTCCTTCGATTACTGCATCTTCTTTAACAAGAAGATCTCTTGCAAAGTTAAGAATGATAACACCGTCTTTCATCATTGAAATTGTATCGGCATTAATCATTTCCTTAGTATCATCAAGCAATGGAACATGTACTGTGATATAATCACATCCTCTGAATACTTCTTCTCTTTCTTTTACAAGCTTAACTTTTCTTGAAAGATTAAGAGCATTCTGAACTGAAAGGAATGGATCGCATCCGATTACTTCCATACCGAGTGAAGATGCTGCGTTGGCAACAAGTACACCGATTGCTCCAAGTCCGATTACACCAAGCTTTTTGCCTTTAACTTCTCTTCCGGCAAACTTAGACTTTGCCTTTTCCATTGTCTTTCCTATATTCTCATCATCTTTATTCTCATTAACCCAGCCATTAGCTGCAATAAGATTTCTTGATGTAAGAATCATTGCTGCAATAACAAGCTCTTTAACGCCGTTAGCATTGGCACCGGGAGTATTAAATACCACAATACCCTTTTCGGCACATTTATCAAGAGGAATATTATTGACACCGGCACCTGCTCTTGCTACTGCAAGAAGGTTATCTGAAAATTCCATATCGTGCATAGCCGCACTTCTTACAAGAATGGCTTCTGCTTCATTAACATCATCTGTCTTTACAAAATCAGAGCTTAAAGACTTAAGCCCAGCCTCTGAAATAGCATTTAAACAATTATATTTGAACATCTTATCTCCTTCTATAAAACACTACCCGGGCAATACACCCGAGCAGTTATTTCTTTATGCATTTTCTTCTTCAAATTTTTTCATAAATTCAACTAACTTCTGAACACCTTCTATTGGCATTGCATTATAAATGCTGGCTCTCATACCGCCCACAGTTCTGTGTCCTTTAAGGTTCTCAAAGCCTGCTTCTTTAGCTTCTTTAACAAACTTGGCATCAAGTTCTTCATTACCTGTAACAAAAGGAACATTCATTAATGAACGATCCTTAGGAACTACTGTTCCCTTGAATAATTTACTCTGGTCAAGGAAATCATAAAGTATGGCTGCTTTCTTTTCGTTGCGTTCCTTCATTGCTTTAAGGCCGCCCATCTTCTTAATCCACTTGAATACCTTACCGCAGATATAGATGCCATAAGCAGGTGGTGTATTATATAATGAGTCATTATCTGCATGAATCTTATACTTGAGCATTGTAGGTGTTCCAGGAAGTGTATCCTCTGTAATAAGGTCTTCCCTGATAATAACAATAACAACACCTGCCGGTCCGATGTTCTTCTGGACACCGCCATAGATAACGCCGTACTTTGTTACATCAACAGGTTCTGACAAGAAACATGATGATACATCTGCAACAAGTGTGTGTCCCTTAGTATTAGGAAGTTCCTTATACTTTGTACCATAAATTGTATTGTTCTCACAGATATAAACGTAATCACAATCCTCAGGTATATCAAGGTCTGAACAATCAGGTATGTACGAAAATGTCTTATCTGCCGATGATGCAAGTTCAATAGCCTCACCATAAATCTTAGCTTCCTGATATGCTTTCTTAGCCCACTGTCCTGTTACAATGTATCCTGCCTTCTTATTCTTCATAAGATTCATAGGAATCATTGCGAACTGCTGTGATGCGCCGCCCTGAAGGAAAAGTACCTTATAATTGTCAGGTATATTCATAATCTCTCTTAAATCTGCTTCTGCTTCCTTAATGATATTATCGTATACCTTGGATCTGTGGCTCATTTCCATAACCGACATCCCGGATCCTTTGTAGTCAAGCATCTCATCTGCTGCTTCTCTTAATACTTCTTCCGGTAAAACGGCCGGGCCCGCTGAAAAATTGTAAATACGTCCCACTTTCGTGTGCCTCCTTTTGTCTTCTAAAACAATATAGTGTTTATTTTACGTCAAAAAAAATATTCAGTCAATAGACAATTGGCATTTGTGTATAAAAGTGTATATAAAAGTCTTTCATTCTGGTATGTTATAATTATTAAAATCTGGTACTTTAAATCAATCCACCCGAATGGTATTATCATACTGTTTTCATGGAAACAGAAATACACATAAAAATTTTAAGGAAGTAAATAAAATGACAACAAAAAATTTATGCCTGGCTTCTGTTTTCACAGCCATAGTATGTCTTGTGACAAGATTTATCCAGATTCCGATACCACTCGGATATTTTAATATAGGAAACTGCATTATTTTGCTGTTCTGCTATGTAATGCCATGTCCTTACGGACTGTTCATAGGCGGCGTCGGTTCTGCAATCGCCGATTTATTATCAATGCCTGTATGGGCGTTTCCAACACTGATTATAAAAGTACTCATGCCACTTGCATTTTATGGTTTAATAAAATTATTTGATAAGTTCAGCCTTAAATATATTTTTGCGGCAATAATTTCAATGCTTATACCTTTTGCAGGTTATACTTTTGTAGGCGCTATCATAGCCGGAAGTCTCTATGCGGGATTCACCCAGATTCCGGGACTTGCCCTTGAATACGCAGCCAACGTTGTATTGTTTGCCGTACTCTGGTTTGCAGCAAAAAAGGCAGGACTGAGGAGAATTTATGAATCGGACCGATCACAATAGGCAAAATAAAATCGCCGTTATAAATGATTTTTCAGGATTTGGGAGATGCTCTATTGCAGTCTCCCTTCCTATAATTTCGCAGCTCAGAATACAATGCTGTGCCGTTCCCACATCTGTTTTTTCTAACCATACAGGTTTCAAAGAATATTTTTTTGAAGATTACACCCACAACATGGAAAAATATATAAGTAACTGGAAAAAACTTGATTTACGTTTTAAAGGTATCCTGTCAGGTTTTTTAGGCTCAAGAAAACAGATAGAAATTGTGCAGGATTTTATCCGTGATTTCCGCTCGGATGATACAAAGGTCATAATAGACCCGGTTATGGGAGACAATGGTAAACCTTATCCAACCTATACGGATGATATGTGTATGGCAATGAAAGATCTTGTAAAATATGCCGATATCCTTACCCCGAATCTGACGGAAGCATGTATTCTCACAGATACTCCGTACACACCTGAAACATTCGTAAAAAAAGATTATGAAGCCCTGCTTATGAAGATTGCCGAATACGGTGCAAAAAAGATTGTAATAACAGGAATAGACAGCGGTATTTTTCTTACCAACTATATATATGACACCGGCAAAGGTATTTATACAACAAGGCAAAAGAGGGTCGGTCATGTCCGTTCCGGCACCGGTGATGTGTTTTCAGCAATAATTGCGGCAGATGCGGTACATGACATTGATTTCAGGGAATCCGTAAAAAGAGCCTCTTCTTTTGTTAAAAAATGCATCGAAGTTACGGAAACCTTTGACATTCCGCCTACTGACGGTGTATGCTTTGAAGAAGTTCTTCATACCCTAAAATGTAACTAATAATAACAGGAGTTGACCAATATGACTATACTATATGAAGTACATGATAATTTATATGTTAATCTTACCAACAAGTGTCCATGTTCCTGCACTTTCTGTTTAAGACAGACCAGGGACCATATGGAAAATTCAGGTGTTTTATGGCTAGAAAGGGAGCCATCTTACGAAGAGGTAATCGCAGAATTCAGCAAATTCGACCTTAACAAATACAAGGAAGTTGTATTCTGTGGCTTCGGTGAACCAACTGAAAGAATAGACGTATTATTAAAGGTTGCCAGATATGTAAAAAACACCTTTAATAAGCCGACAAGAATTAATACAAACGGGCTTGGCAATCTCGTATGCGGCAGGGACATTACCCCTGAGTTAAAAGGTCTTATTGATACTGTTTCAATAAGCCTTAATACCCCTAACAAGGAAAGATACCATGAACTTGTAAGAAGCCGTTTCGGTGATATTTCTTATGATGCAATGCTTGATTTTGCAAAAGAAGCCGTAAAATATGTGCCTAATGTTGTTATGACAACAGTTGAAACAACTATCACCCATGAAGAAGAAAAAGAATGTCAGGCAATTTGTGACCGGCTTGGTGTTAAATACAGAATACGACCATTTGAGGATTAAAAAAAACAGGCAGCAATGCCTGTTTTTTATGTAAAATCTACTGTAACTGCCAATAAATTGGTACTATATGATATGGATACACTATATCCTCTGTTAAGATTCTTAAGGTAATTCTTAACCGTGTCAACACCTTTATTCATGGTAATATTTCCATTTTCAAGAATAATCGCATATTTACCCGATTTATTCATAAATCCCTGCAGTCTGTCTGCAAGTTCTTCTGAAGAATTCACTCTCATAACATTGGTAAATCCTGACATTCTGTACATTGAATCATTATAATCATTGGATATCCCGTTTGGAAGAGGTGTTGTTCCGATGTATTTATCTTCTTTATGTGTCATAGAAATATGATTGTAGGTACAAAGAAGATACTCATAAGAGATATTGTCTCCTCCGGGATAGTTACTTGTCCCGTTTACTACAGGGTCATCCCATGTAACGTCGATATAATACCAGTTCCCGTCTAATTTCACAGCATTCCACGCATGGGACACATCGTCTGTATTTCCCATTACCAGTGTACATGGTATACCCATCTGTTTCATAAATATATAAAAAGTAACAGAATACCCCTGGCATACACCTGTCTTATTATTTAAAAGATTACTTACATGATTGAAACTGTCACCTCTGTCATAGTACTTATCATTATATGTTGTGTTGCATACTATCCAGTTATGAACAGTTCTTATCTTCTCTGTTTCGGTCATTCCGGGCTTAATTATGCTGTTAAGAATACTGTTAATCGTATTAATATCATCTTCCGTCACATTACTGTATGATTTTGTCAGTTCGGAGTAATTATTGGAACTGCTGTAAGCAGGATATGCCGACGTATCATGCGCAGCAGGTTTGGTCGCAGGAACATTCTCCTGTCCTTTAGTCTCAGTCTGTGTGGCAGGTGTCGTCTCCGGCTCTGTGACATGGGTAGTCACATTCTCCCTCGCAGGAGTTGTCTGTGACGTTATCTGTGGCGTTGTCTGTGGCGTTATCTGTGCCGTTGTTTCCGGTATTACCACAGTATCCGTTGTCTGCTCTCCCGGCTCGTTTTCACCCGTTGTCCCGGTTTCTTTTTCGCTACTGACTTCATCATTAGCTGTTGTTACATTTTCAGAAATAAATGAAGGCAGTTCATTACTGCTTTCAACATTACCTGAATCTGCTGTTTTTCTTCCGCACCCTGCCGTAAACAATAATGCAAGGGCAAGCAAGACAGCATATATCTTTGCTGATTTTTTCATGAATCTGCCTCCTTTATATAATATTTTAATTAGCAATCAAATGTTTCCATTAAAGATGCTCCCGGTGAAACCATAGGAAATACCTTATCATCTTTTTCAATATGGCAATCAAGTACGCATGGTATATTCATCGCAATGGCATCCTTAAGGGCTGCTTCAAAATCTTCCTTGGTCTCAACTCTGTATGCCTTAGCTCCAAGGCCCTCTGCAACTTTAACGTAATCAACCTGGTCTTCAAGAACGGTATAAGAATATCTTTGACCATAGTAAAGTGTCTGCCACTGTCTTACCATTCCGAGTACATGGTTATTAACTATTATTTCAATAATAGGAATGTTATATCTGGTAGCTGTTGCTACTTCATTCATATTCATTCTGAAGCATCCGTCTCCGGCGATATTAATAACAATCTTGTCCTTACGGCCTAACTTGGCACCGATACATGCACCAAGTCCGTAGCCCATTGTGCCAAGGCCTCCTGATGAAAGGAAAGTTCTAGGCTCTTTGTATTTATAATATTGGGCAGCCCACATCTGATGTTGTCCGACCTCTGTTGTAATAATTGCATTACCGTCTGTAACTTCAAAAATCTTCTCCATAAGATATGGTCCTGTAAGAATATCTTTATTGTATCTCAGCGGATATTCTTTTTTCATTTCGTAGATATGATTCATCCACTCTTTGTGATTTTCTTTATCAAGCCTTGCATTAATTGCTTCAAGAACAACTTTGATATCGCCTACTATCGACATATCAACTTTAATATTCTTATTGATTTCGGCCGGGTCAATGTCTATCTGCAAAATTCTGGCGTTGGAAGCAAATTTGCTTGTATCTCCCGTTACACGGTCAGAAAATCTTGCACCAAGAACTATTAAAAGGTCACATTCCATAACGCCGAAATTAGAAGTCTTGGTTCCATGCATTCCGAGCATTCCGGTATATCTTTCACTGGTGCCGTCAAATGCGCCCTTACCCATAAGTGTATCACACACAGGGGCATCAACTTTTTCCACAAATTCGGCAATCTCGGCTGAAGCACCTGAAATTATTGAACCACCGCCTACAAATACAAATGGCTTTCTTGCTTTTTTAATCATATCTATTGCTTCAGCAATTTCATTGCTGTCAATATTTTTATTAACTTTAGGTACAACCGGTGTTTTGTACTCATAATCTGCCATTTTTGCGGTTACATCCTTAGGAATGTCGATGAGTACAGGGCCAGGACGGCCTTCTTTAGCTATTCTGAACGCATCCCTGATTACATCAGCGAGTTTATTAACGTCCTTTACAATAAAATTATGTTTGGTAATAGGAAGTGTCACTCCAACAATATCAATTTCCTGAAAACTGTCTTTTCCCAGTAATGGTAATCCTACATTACATGTTATGGCAACAACCGGAACTGAATCCATATACGCCGTTGCAATTCCTGTTACAAGATTAGTAGCTCCGGGACCTGATGTGGCAAAACATACTCCAACCTTGCCCGTAGCTCTTGCATATCCGTCAGCAGCGTGGCTGGCACCCTGCTCATGGCTTGTAAGAATATGTTTTATCTCATCTGAATGTTTATAAAGTTCATCATATACATTAAGTATTGCTCCTCCCGGATACCCAAATACTGTGTCTACTCCTTGTTCTTTGAGACACTCTATTAAAATCTGTGAACCTGTTAATTGCATGTCAACTCTCCATTATCTATATTATTTTATCTCTAAAACAGCACCTTTATCTGCTGATGTAACCATCTTTGCATATCTTGCAAGATATCCCTTTGTTACCCTTGGTTCTCTAGGCTGCCATTTTGCTTTTCTTTCTGCTAAAACTTCGTCACTAACATCTACATTGATTGTATTGGCAGGAATATCAATTTTAATGATATCTCCTTCTTCGATAAGGGCGATTGGTCCGCCAACTGCTGCCTCAGGTGATACATGTCCTATTGACGCACCTCTTGATGCACCTGAGAAACGTCCGTCAGTAATGAGCGCAACACTTGAACCAAGACCCATACCTGCGATCGCTGATGTAGGATTAAGCATTTCTCTCATACCGGGACCACCCTTAGGGCCTTCATATCTTATAACAACTACGTCTCCGGCAACAATTTTGCCACCCTTAATAGCTGCAATGGCATCCTCTTCACAATCAAACACCCTTGCCGGGCCTTCATGTACAAGCATTTCAGGAACAACCGCAGAACGCTTTACAACACATGAATCAGGTGCAATATTACCTCTTAATACGGCAATTCCGCCTGTTGCAGAATATGGATTGTCAATAGGTCTTATTATTTCAGTATCTTTATTAACACATCCTTCGATATTTTCGCCTACAGTCTTACCGGTTGCAGTAATCAAATCTGTATAAAGAAGGTTTTTCTTATTAAGCTCATTCATAACGGCATAAATTCCGCCTGCCTCATTAAGCTCTTCCATATAATGATGTCCTGCCGGAGCAAGATGACAAAGATTAGGTGTCTTTGCACTGATTTCATTAGCAATATCAAGATTAAGCTTAACACCTGCTTCTTTTGCAATAGCAGGAAGGTGAAGCATTGTATTAGTTGAACAGCCAAGTGCCATATCAACTGTAAGTGCATTCATAAAAGCTTTCTCTGTCATAATGTCAAGGGGACATATATTCTTTTCAAGAAGTTCCATAACTTTCATACCGGCATGTTTTGCGAGCTTGATTCTGTCCGAATATACGGCAGGAATTGTACCGTTCCCGCGTAATCCCATACCGATGGCTTCTGTAAGACAGTTCATACTGTTTGCTGTGTACATACCTGAACATGAACCGCATGTAGGACATGCTTTATTCTCATATTCGTCAAGTTCTTCTGCTGTTATTTTGCCTGCGGTATAAGCACCTACTGCCTCAAACATACTTGAAAGACTTGTCTTACAGCCTTTTACATGACCTGCAAGCATTGGTCCACCACTTACAAATACTGTAGGAACATTAACTCTTGCTGCAGCCATTAATAAGCCCGGTACATTCTTATCACAGTTAGGAATCATAACCATTGCATCAAAAGCATGTGCTGTTGCAAGACACTCTGTAGAATCTGCAATAAGGTCTCTTGTTACAAGGGAATATTTCATTCCTACATGTCCCATTGCAATTCCGTCACAAACGGCAATTGCAGGTACTACAACAGGTGTTCCGCCTGCCATGGCAACTCCGAGCTTAACTGCTTCTACTATTTTATCAAGGTTCATATGACCGGGAATAATTTCATTATATGAACTGACAATACCTACCAAAGGCTTGTCCATTTCTTCTTTGGTAAAACCTAATGCATTAAATAAAGATCTGTGAGGAGCCTGCTGTACTCCTTTTTTAACTGAATCGCTTTTCATAATATCCTCCTAAATTCTCTCGGCAATCAAATCGCCCATCTCGGTTGTTGAAGTAAGCTTCATGCCTTCTGACATAATATCTGTAGTTCTGTAACCCTCTGCAAGAACCTTTTTAACTGCATTTTCGATAGCATCCGCTGCTTCATCAAGGTCAAAAGAATATCTTAACATCATTGCTGCAGAGAGAATTGTTGCTATAGGGTTAGCTATATTTTTACCTGCTATATCAGGTGCTGAACCATGGGATGGTTCATAAAGTCCAAGCTTTGTCTTACCAAGGCTTGCGCTTGAAAGCATACCGATTGAGCCTGTAATCATACTTGCCTCATCGGATAAAATATCACCGAACATATTCTCAGTTAAAATAACATCAAACTGTCCCGGATTCATAACAAGCTGCATTGCACAATTATCTACAAGCATATCTGTATATGTTACTTCAGGATAATCTGCTGCAACTTCTTTAACTATCTTTCTCCATAATCTTGAGCTGTCAAGGACGTTAGCCTTGTCAACGCTGATAACATTCTTACGACGCTTCATTGCAATATCAAATGCCTTGATTGCAATACGTCTTATCTCGTCTTCGTTATATTTAAGGGTGTCAACTGCCGTTACAACACCATCTATTTCTCTGGTATATCTTTCGCCGAAATAAAGACCGCCTGTAAGTTCTCTCATAATGACCATATCAAATCCGTCACCGATAATCTCACTCTTAAGAGGACAGGCATCCTTAAGTTCATCATAAAGATATGCCGGACGCATATTTACAAAAAGTTCAAGTTTCTTACGAATCTTAAGTAATCCTGCTTCAGGTCTTAACTCAGGTGCTACATCATACCATCTTGAATTACCCACGTTACCGCCTACTGCTCCAAGTAAAACAGCGTCTCCTGCTTTGGCAATCGCTACTGCCTCATCCGTAAGTGGTACTCCATACTCATCAATAGAACATCCACCCATTAGAATCTTAGTATAATTAAGCTTAAAATCATACTTTCTGCCTGCCGCATCAAGTACCTTTACCGCTTCTGCCACAATTTCAGGTCCAATTCCATCGCCCGGAATAACTGTTACATTGTAATTACTCATTTCTATCTACCTCTGTATCTAATTTAGTACCTCTTTTCCGACTGCGTCATACGCATATAGAGAGTACATTAAGTATAATTTTATCTCATACATGCATAAAATACAAGGATATAATTTTAATCAAATATGTTGATATATTTTACATTTCCTGGCTCTATATCAATATCATGTCCGGAAAACGTTGCCGTTTAGCGGATAATCTCCCATAATATCCAGACTTTCTGTTTTTGGGTATAAAATGGCACCCGCCATTTCTGACAGATGCTGGAGCCAGTTTCTGTCTCCGGAATGCTCCACATTTCTTCTAAACTGACGATTTGAAAATGTAAGTGCTACTCTCTTACACACACCATTCATGTCCTTTTCTCGCATTGATGGTTCATCAATAATATATGTCTTTATGCAGCTTGCAAGTCGTGGCATATCCACATGATCTTTCAAATAACAGAAATCAAAAATATCTTTATACCTTGTAGAAAGAGGGTCAAAACGCAACAATGACCTTAATTTCTCTGCCATCTTCTCCAAGTTCATCTTTAGAGTACCTCCATCTGTAAAATTTCGAGCACTTTATTACTCTTTGGTGCCATCAACGCATAATCCTGAATTTTCTGTATATCTAATCTTGGAAGTAATTTACGGTAATTTAGTATAATTTCCTTATAATAATCAAACGGCAATTTACTTTTATATCGCACAAGTTCAATCAGCATACGTTCTTTATTGTAAATTCGTATATCATACCCTTTATAATCAGCAGTTTCAATGCCTTCCTTGAAAAAGTCCTCTGGAATAAAATACTGCTTCACTCTTTCATCTTTGATTTTCGTAGCATCACGGGTTGTTGCCAAATCACATTCATCCGGTATCATGTCCGTTAATCCATGAAAGTAAAAAGCACTTTTCATCGTTACTACCGCATTCGGATATTTGTATACGAACATTGCAATTTCCGGAACATATTTCTTCTCCGAATATATTTCTTTTCCAACTTTGAACAGCTCGCCTTCTTCTATTTTTTTTCAATAAAATAATCTGACCCATATTTTTCAAGACATTCCGCACGTGTTTTCATCGCTTCTGCCTCCTTATTTAGAAATTCATCCGCATTTTTTATTGTTTTGCGGATATTTATTAAAATTAAAATCTATAAAAATCCTCTTGTATCGCAAGCTGTGCGTACTAACTACACACACCTTGACAGAAACAACGGTGTTGTCATTTCACGGTCTGTCTGACGAAGTTTTTTTAGCTTCCACATCCGTCTGCACATTAAATCTCCAGAGTTCAATGAGCTGTGGAAGCACCTGATAAATGGAAAAAGTATTGAACCCATGTCCGCTTCCGCCATCTACCGTCAGCTTCTCGATAACGGAAGCATTAAAAACGGTAATGTTTCATAATCAACTATGAACCGTTATATCAATCTGATTGCCGTGCAGATGAAAACTACAACAAACCAGGATATGCGCCGTTATGAACGGGCAAACATTAATAAAGCATCCATGAACCGCTTAAGCAGCGTATTGTCATGAATTACAATCTTGAAGGTCTTACCAAAGAGGAAGGCCATAATTACATCACCGAGAAACTAAAGGGTGCTGGCTGTAATCAAAGCATGCTGATTGGTGACATCAATAAAGTCAGTCTCATTACAACTGACATCGTTATGCAGGCAGTCAATTACTGCGAACTCGGATAACAGCTATGTGCCTCATTCACTTTATTTGAGTGAGGCACATTTAATTTTAAGAATTAACATCAAATAAAGTGACATCGATTCTTGATTCTATGCTGAAACAGTTCCATTTAATGTGAAAAACGGAGCATCATTTAATGTGCTAAACAACACTGTCTTTTGTCATAATTATTATCCGCTGCATACAATAATTAGGGATAGGATTGACTTTTGATATTGTTAAAGGTAGAATTGCCGATGGAGATATATTAAAT
>ERZ1034952.1387-NODE-1387-length-19838-cov-5.592276_pt1 | contig 19838 bp, 30 predicted proteins | sample MGYA00520625_ERZ1034952 | MGnify/ENA primary metagenome ERZ1034952 (study PRJEB33766, sample SAMN09781773) | gut metagenome | biome: gut microbiome | host: Homo sapiens | place: Madagascar | study: EMG produced TPA metagenomics assembly of the PRJNA485056 data... | reverse complement strand
ATTGGTTCCCCAAAGCGTTAATAGTTGCTTTGTTTTTCCTCGAACGATTGCAGCGAACGTGAGATGCAGCAACATTCTCAGGAAGGAGTGCGAGCTCTGGGTGCTTGTCGACCGGTCGAAGATGATCAGCTTCGTAAGCATCAGGGCAGCTTGATTGCGCAAGCGAATAATCGATAGACTGAGAGCAAATATGACACGGAGCATTGCGTGCCTTGTCGCGTTCGAAGCACTGCTTCGACAACCTGCGCCATTCTGAACTTGTTCTTACATCTCCCGACATACATCGCTCTTCCTGGAGGGTGGGGCGACCCTAGAGCCGCCCCTTTCCGAAAAGGAGGAAAACACCCGCGAAACAAGGTGCGAGATGAATATATTGATTCTGTCACCTGGGTTCATTGAGCAAACAAAAGGGAGCCGCTTAAAACGGCTCCCTTTTTCTGAATCATCTACGTTTTCCTGGACCTCTTTGTTAGCCCCTTTCCATATCCTCCCGAATAAGCTGCTTGATATATGCTGCTTTGTTGGGCTGATTATCAAGATACTCCCACAGATCCATATCATTAGGGAAGAAACGCATCGAAAGTTGCTTAGTCTTCTCTTTGGCGTATTTCGCTTTGGCGCGCTTCTGCGCTTCACTTGCTGGCATTTCTCCTGTACCTCCACATCCGAAACGCAATGAATGATACTATGAACGACAGTGCAAAAGCTTTCATAACCTGCTCCTTTCTGCTATAATCAAGGTCACATCGGGGAGCCGTTTCCGGCTCCCCTCCGTGAAGAACCACCGGGGGCGCTAATCCTTGTGGTTCTTTTTTATGAACTCAACCAGCTCATCTAATCCCTTGGCAGCAAGTACGCCGATCAGAATCGCCAGCAGGTTCATACCGAACTCATTCATATAACCACCTCCTTTCTCTCTCGTTCCTTACAGTTACATTATACTACTAGTAGTATATCAATGCAAGAACTTTTTTAGATATAATTCAAAATAAAACGTCTATTTATCAGGCGTTTTATAATGTTTTTTCATTCGTTTGTTTATTGTTTTGCTCATGCAGGCTATTCCTTCATCGCACCACAATTCGGACAATACCGAGCTTCCAGCCTGTCGGTAGCGTTTGCCATAGGATGCCTGTCGACGAATACGCCGCAATGTGAGCAGAACCAGCCGCCCCCTACGGCGGGTTTCGCTTGACACGTCCGCTCTGGTTTGTAATGTTTTCCATCACACACAATAATGTCGGGCTCTCCTTGTGGTTCTAAAACATGCATGATCTTAACTCCTGAACCATCTAGAGACCAAAAGCCATTTGCGTTGTGATATATCCATCCTCGTTCTTCGCACATGGGCCAGTCTCCTTTCCGTTTCATCTTTGCTCCTTGCGATCGAGCAGCTCCATCATGTCGTTATCCACTTCGTCGCAAGTCTTTCCATAAATGAAAGCAACTGCTCTTGCAGCTCCTTCCATCCTGGCTACTACAGTTGAAACAGCTCTTTCTAGAGAAATGAAGGAGGATTTATCGCATTTATCAAACGCTCCTTCTATCTCTTCATCAGAGAACTCATCAAGATGATCCAGTGCCTCTTGATATGTAAGCATCATAGGCTCCTCGATATCTTTTTCTACAAAGAGCATTTGCAGCGAGACCCTTTGGTCGGATGGCTCTTCTCCAATAAAGAAGCATTTCCCTTCGCTGATGAACTGACCATCATGAAGAATCACGCCCTGCAGGTAGGCCACACGCACCTCTGGAGCATCACCCTTCTGATAATTGCGAATCATCTTTTCAGGCGCACTTGGTACGCCCTCACCCCCTATAAATTCATGCATTACTTCTTCTTGCCGTTTTTCGCCCATGGTTCAATCTCCTTTTCGTATCTTATTCAGCTTTTTCTTCATGAAAGTCGGTATCTGTTTTAGGAATCGTTTTGTTCGAGTTTTGTTCGAGTTTTCGCTCAATATCTCATCTAGCTCAGAGTGAGTCATAGTGCGAAGGAGCCCTGCCGTCTTGAGAAAGGATCTCATCAGATCCATAGGTACGACAATCTCTCCCTGCTCGAGATTGAGCTTATACTCATCGAGATCGAATACCCCGCCCTTGCTAGGATCAAACGGTACGCCCTCGTAGCGCCCCGCGCGCGTATTCCAGCCCAGAATGAACTCGTCTAAGGAAAAGGGATCTATGCGTTCCTCGCCATCCAGTACGCCCTTCCCTATTAGCGGGCACCACAGCTCATGGTCAACCTCAAGGTAAGGATCCTCTTCGTACTGCAAGCATGATGTATCGATATGTGCCTCAGCATCGCAAAAGGGGCAATTCTCCAGCTTCATCCTTCATTCCTCCTTTTCTTGTGCTCTTGTCTATACCTAACTCCTGCAGCCTTGCAGCGCTCGCAGCGACACCCATAGGCATAGCCAGTGATCGTTCCATGCTTGCGATCCTTTGGATCCGCTTGAAGCCGCGCGAGCTTTTCGCTCTGTCTCTTTCTCTGTATCCATTTCCTACGCTCAGCTGCCTCCTCGGCCGTTTCGTTATGGATGCAAGGGTTTTGCTTTACCTTTAAGGAACATTTGGGCTTCCGCTTTGGTTTTGGCAGCACTGTGGGTTCAACATACTTGCGCTGCTTGGACGATACAGGCTTTCGTTTCGCTGGCTTAGATTGCTCATCGTCCACCAAGGGCTGTTCTGCTTTGATATCCGGATAAGGGCAGTAGCCATAGTGTCGCATCACATCACCTTCCTAGATCGAGTTTTGTTTGTCGTCGATGGCTTTCGCCATCGAATATCTCGCTCGTATAAGTTCCCAGCCTGTCGACGATTGCACGGGCATTCTTCGTATCGCCATCACGCCCGATGAGCGCCTGGAACAGCTCCTGGGAATCGTATTGGCTCGTTATGATCGTTGGCCTATGCTCTGCCCAGCGCGTATCGACCAGCTCCCAGATCATGAGCACTGTGTTGGCGATGTTGCCGACAGTGAGCTCTTTTCCAAGATCATCGATCACAAGAACGTCAACGTTTGCGAACTCGTCGAAGACTTCGCTACGCGAGCGCTGCCGGGTCACGTAAACATCATTCACGAGGGTGGCCAAGCGCCGCATGGTCGCGAAGCGTACGGTGCGTTGCATCACGGCGCGGTTGAGGATCGCGCAGGCAGCGGTGGTCTTACCCGTGCCCACCGGACCGCGCAAGAAGAGCGACTCGTAGCCCCCGCGCTCTATGGCATGCGCGTACGCCTGAATGCTCGGTCTTAAGATCTCAACGCTCGCTGCCCTGAACTCCTCGGGGATGCCACTGAACTTGATGCGGTTTGCAAGCGTCCTACCACGGATCTGCTCCCGTGCTCGCTGCTCGCTCTCTCGCTGCCGTTTCTCATAGTCCATCCAATACGCTTCGCGCTGCTCAGGCGTCATAGCCTCGAATGCGGCATGGCGTTTCTCGAAGATCTGTCGAAACTCCTGGGCGCTCCTGGGTGGTATAGCATCAGAAAAGCCCAGCGTATTCGGCTGATTCGTCATTCTTGATCACCTCCGGATCCTTCCGTGCGGCGGCAAGGTATTTTTCGAAATGGTCTGGCCTGAAAAGCGTTCCTGGTGCGATGTGCATCTGCATGTCAGGCCTGTTCTTCCACAAGCGATTCTGGTTGCGCGCTACAAGGCGGATATCGTCGAGCGTATAGCCCGCTTTACAGATCCGCTGAAGGTATCCGCACACAGCACCTGACGGCATCAAGCAGGGCCGCCCTGTCTCCTCGGTGAAGATCAGGATCGCTTCAGCAACGAACTTCGAAGATTTGCTTGACTTCGATCGGGTTGATGCTCGTGTCGTATCAACCTGAGAGGTTGCATCAGGTAGTTGTGTGTCGTTGTTGGGAGAGTTTCTACCTATAGACACACAACTGATAGGTATCTCCCTTTCCCTCTCCCTCTCCCTCTCACTATGGGCACCAGTTTCAGGAGGGTCACCATACCCGTTTTCCTGGGGTTTTTCAAAATCTGTGCCCATATTTTTGGGTATATTTTCACCCATTTTTTCAGGTAGTTTTCCATCTACTTTTTTGGGTGAATTTTTGGGTATTTTTTTACCTATATTTTTAGGTAAGTTTTTTGAAGCGTTCGTTTCTGCGCTATCTTCGACCGCTTCGCATGCCTCGATCGCCCCAGTATCGCTGTTCTCGTCCGCATCGTTTCTCAGCTTGTTGTCCCTTGCGCAACCGACACGCCCCCGCAAGGCATAGTAGCTCGATCGAGGATCCTTGCCCTTAGGCGGGCAGTCCTCACCGGTGAAGAAAAGACGCACTAGCGCACCGAAGACCTTATCCTGTTGAGGTTTAGGCATCTCTTCTACGGATTTCCAGAAATCTTCCTGGATATAGAATCCACCTTTATCTTTAGCCACGCTTTGCTCCCTTCTCGCGAGTCTTGGTTCCCGAATATCCGTATATGTAGCGTTTGATGATGTCCTTGATGCTTCGTTTATTCTTCATGGGCGCTCCTTAACTCCCGCTCGTACCTACTGAATTCGTCAGCTGATCTGGTGTCCTTGTCACGTAGGACATGGCCGTAGTTCTTCAGCGTCACCGTAACGTCGTAATGGCCGATGCGCTCTTTGAGAGCAACGAGGGATAGTCCTTGTTCAAGCAGGATCGTTGCATGGGTATGCCTAAGGCAATGGAGATGTATGCGCGGGCTCAGATCTAACTTGGCCACGATGCGACGTAGATAATCGTTGAAGGATCGCGGACGGTATGGTCTGCCATCCCTTCGTGCGAACAGCGGCGTATTGCGTGTCTGGCGCAGTCCTTTGGCAGCCAATTCTGCTCGCTGGTGCTCGATATGATCCTTAAGTGCTGCAACGCGATTCTCATCGATGGTTATACGGCGTGTTTTGCCAGATTTTGGAGTCTTGTAGGTAAGGCTCTCGCTAGAAAGGGCCTTGGAGTGTCTATCGCGTCTCTGATAGGCACCACGAGACCTTTTCTGGGTCTTCTTCTTACTCTTATGATCCTCGGCGAGCGCTTTGCTCACGAATATCTCGCCATGCTCTGCTGAGAAATCAGAAATGCGAAGTCCTGCCACCTCGCCGGCACGGATGCCGGTACCCATTACCAGAAAGATCGCATGGTCGAACACGCATGCCGTGCCTGCGTCGATGCGACCGATCAAATAATCTAATAGCTGGGAATAATCGTCCTCGTCGACCACCTCTATCTCTGGCTGCTCAAATCGTGGAGGGCGCACAGACAGGATAGGATTGGTGGGAATGAACCCGTTATCTACGAAGAAGCCGAACGCCCCTTTGAGCCACGAATGAAGCTTTATAACGGTATTGTTCGAAAGCGGTCGCCCGTCCTTGCCGCCTTCGATCAGCAGATGCATATATAGAGACGTGAACATCGGCACGTCTGCTGCTTCGATTGGCTCATTGCCTATGAACGGATCGATATAGCAACGTGCATTGGAGCGATACGATGCGATGGTGGTCGGCGATTGACCATTCGCTTCTTGAAGGTCCAAATAAAAGTCTATCAGCCCGCTGATGGTCAGCTTCGTTTTGGTCTTCTTAGCGAACTTGGCCAAACGATCGATCCGCTCGAGCTCGCAAGCAATGTCGTCTTCGGTTGCGTCCGGCGCCAGGGGGCGGTAGAGGTTGCGCGTCTTATGGGTAACAGGATCTACCCCGCCATAAGCGCGCACTCCCACAGCACGCCCTCCGACGTACATGATCGAGGCCATATTCTCACGGCCTCCAGCTATGTCGTTTCATCATTTCCTAATGGATCCTTTCTCCGGTTCCTATGACCAGATTGGCTCTGGTCTCTTATCAGGTGTGACCCAGTCTTCTTCGTAGCTTTCATCAAAAGTGAGCTGCGCGAAGGTTTGATCAAGGGAGAGCATAAGGACCTCGAAGCTACTCATGCTCCTTAAGCTGTCGATATTCATATGCCTGGGTGCTTTAATCGTCCAGTAATCATCGCGATTCCAGTGCGTGAGCTCGACGCTGAAGTTAAGATCTTCCTGACCATCGGCCGTGAAGTGGAGCATGGCTGTTGTGAAAGAGGTGCTTCCAAAGCTGAGCCTTCTCGTTCGCTCTTCCACAACATTCGCTTCCACATGGATCGATTCGTAGGTTGGCTCACCCTCAAAATCGACTTCAAGATACATGGTGTCTGCGTGAGATTCGACATGTTTGGCATATTCGTGGAAGAGCTCATTGAGTGTGATTCTCTGACTTAGAGGTCGACCAACCAGATGATTGAAGTTCTCTAGGATCTTCCTGTTGTCGGCAACAACGGTCTCCTTCGCAAGCTGCGCGAGGATAGCATCGAGCTTGACCACATATGCCGACATGTCGTAATTCTCGATGTAGGGAACCAGAATCTCTTCGAGACGGTTTTTGACCGCATCCCTGATCTTGCCCCAGCGGAACGCATCTTTGAATACATCATCGAAAGCGCTCGTGACGTGCTCTTTGAATTTCGTCTCAAGCTCTTCGCTACCCAAAGCTTCAGCAGCGATGCGTTGGATCTCTTCATCCAGCACCTTACTGCTCATCGTTCTCACCGCCAGCTTCATCATCCTCTGCAGGCTTTTGAGCATCGAGGAACTCCTCGGCTTCAGCGAGCAGCAACGTTTCAGCCTCAGGCGGGATGTAGCCATCAGCCATGAGCATTTTGGTGGTGCAGCAGAAGGCTTCAGCGCGATCAGGCTCAACAATCTCTCCTTCATAGGTGAGCAGTTCATCGTGCTCGCGCATGAAAACGTTGAGCATCTTCAGCTCCGTAGGGATCTCATAGTTCAGATTGTTTTGCTTGATGAAATTCGTTAAGCTCCAACTGATCAGATCGTAAGTAGCCAAACGATGAGTGCTCGCGTAGGCTGCATAGTTAGGCAATTCAGGGAACTGGCTCGTGAAGAATTCGAAACGAGCGCTCTCGGCGATCTCCATACGCGCTTTGCGCTCATCGCATTCTGGATCGTGATACGGATCATCGATATCGAGCGGCTCTTTTGAATACAGAGCATAAGCAGCGATGCTGCGACGCTCTAAAAAGATCTCGGAAGGATCGTATTCGTCTATCCGATCGAAATCGCTCTCCCTGTTGATCCAGTAGATATAGCTACAGTCAGGGTATTCTTCACATTTCGCGATCTCGATGCCCCGTAGGGCAAAACCCTTCCTGAGAACCTCATCGCGCTCGCGCAATTCGCGCTTCTGCTTCAGATCCTGCGCGATGCTCGTTAATTCTCTCTCTTCTGCCGAGATGATGCGCTCGGTCGCATCTTCTTCATCGCAGTATTCTTTGATCAGCTTGTAGTGATCGATGGTGAGCTGTTCGACCTCGCTTGGCGCCACTTCTTTGGCGATCTCCCAGCCCGCGCGTGCAGCGCTCACCTCTTCGACCGGTTTATGCATGACCTCAGCAACGGCTAGGTCATCTTTATTGAAGGCGAAGAGCTGTGTGGAGATCTTCGCCTGCTCTACCGCTGAATAGGTCTTCTTGATGTTCGTCCGATAGGCAGATTCAGCCAAACGAAGAAGATCCTCTGGGGTGGTATCCTCGTCGATCACCGCTTCGAACTTCTGCACTCCGTTCAAGCGCATGGCCATGACGCGCGTATTGCCGCATTTGATGCGGTAGATATTGCGGTCACGAACGAGCACCACCGGCTCTTCAGGTACGCCATGAGCCTTGATGTCTGCAGCCAATTGATCAATATAGGCTTTGTTCTCCTTCGTATCGTAATCGCGCGATATGAAGCGGTTGCCATATTCGTCTTCTGGCGGGTAGACATCATTGATGTCCACGGTTTCGATAGTTAGCATTTTTCCTCCTTCTATCAGGTACTTTGTATAATCTTTTCATTCGTTTGAATTATTTTCTTGGGTTGGTGTTCGTTTTTTGACGCATGCGCTTGGTAAGGGTCTTCTCCTTGTTGATGAGCTTATCGAGGTGCCTGATCTCCCAACGCTCGAGAGCCTCGGCATAGCGCTCTTCTGCCCGTACGCGCTCGTATCGGCTCAGCGCCTTATACGAGACTGCCTGCGCTTTGGGTCTGGGTTCAGGATTGTCCTCGCGCGAGATGAGATTCTTCGCATAGAGCGCCTTGTCGTTCGCTGGTAGCGCTTCGAATGCCCGTGCGGTGCGCTCCTTCGCTCGAATGAGCTGATCGCGCTTGAAGCACACGCGGCATTGCCCTGTCTTCTCAAGCAGGCCCAGGCGATACGTGGCGCAACGCGTGCACCACTTGAGACGAGATGTGGGGCAGCGCAGCGATAAGCGCATCCTATGAGCCATCATGGCCACCGATCTATAGGACCGGCGCAGATGTCGGCATATCTCGCGCACGCTCACCACTCCCGCATGCTCGCGAAGGAACTTGAGTTCTTCTGTGGTCCAGTCATAGCAGCGCGATCCCTTACGCATAAGCGATCAGCTCCTCTGACCTTAGGAGCTCGTTTTCAGTATCGGCTGCGATGATGATGGTGCGCGGATCGCTCGAATTCACACGGAAGCCCAGATCGAAGGTCTCGATCCTTGTTTGCCTCATCCCGTGAGTCACATTGGCACACATCAGAGCCTCAGGAATGAACTGGGCAGGCCACGAAACGCTCTTGGGCACGGCAGCAGTATCAGGGCGAACCCAGATGACGCCCACATAAACTTTCCGTTCGAATCGCATGCCAGCATCACGGAAGCGAGCCGCTAGATACTTGATCATGAATACTTCGAACTCACGCGCCTCGTGCATGCTCTTCTCGCGTATGCGGGCATGGTCAGCTGCAGTGGGAAGCGTTCCAGGAATCTCAACGACATAGCGCACGTTTTATTACCTCCTTCGTTGTATAATCGAGTTGTCTGTGAGTTCGGCGTTCGCGTCGAACACCGAAGCGCCCGCTTGCCCGCCGGCGCTTCTTTTTTTGGCCATTACGGCCTGCAGGTGGATGAGACCTACTAAGAGACGGCATGAGGGGTCCTTCATGGCGAGCCGAGTTGCCCACCCCTCGCATCAGAGGTGCATAGCCGCAGCTGGGTGATTTCCACGAAGCCCCAGCTGCGATGAAAGGGGCTTATGATGCTTGCCGCCTCTCGGTAGAGCTCACCCGCTGAGCGCCACCGAATTCCTGATGATCCAATCATTCAGCGCTGGCCTATAGACCCGCGCCTGCTTCTTATTGCCTTCGATGAGCCGTGCGGGCAATGGATCCTCATCGCGCCGCGTCCAACCGAGCACGCGCTTGTAATCCATGCCGAGCTCACGGGCTACCTCAGCGAGCGAAAGCCACTCTGAGGTGACGGTATAGTATGCTTCCATCTTTTTCCTCCCCCTTCCCTTTCTTGCAATACCGTTGGTGTTTGTTTTGGGGACCTCAATCACCTGGGTTTATGTAGGACTTGTCCTCGACCTCATTGGCGAGCATCTTACTGATGTCATCGAGCTTCTGAAAAACTTGGCGATGATGATTTCTAATTGCTAAGAACGTCATCACAAAACCAGCAAGTATGATCCCTAGCTCCATTTGTTGCTCTCCTTGCTTTTCAACTTCCTGCGTTCTTAGATGAACTCTCGGACGAAGGTCTCTGCAATGGCTTTACAGCTATCGCCCTCAATAAGGAAATTACGGCCATTGCGTCCCATATATTCGAGATCGCCGATCGTGAAATAAGTAACTGGATTATCGATCAAATGGTGGTAACGCTTGCTGTCCCCTGCGACGAATGCCGCTTGGAGACAGTGGATGAATGCTTCTTTGTTCTCCATGATTTCCTTTCTCTTCTGGCCGGTAATGCGGTTGGTTATTGCTTTTGATTGAGGTTTCCCGCTATCGTCAACGATGCGAAAATGATTCCACCGACCATAAGAAGGGAGGTGGGAATATGGATAGGGAACCAGTCGATTCCGCGCAGAGCGCGAAGGCTTTCGCGCTTGCAGGGAACACGAATCAAGCAATCGCCGCACTTGCTGATGCGATTCTGGGCATCGCCGAATACCAATGGTTCATTAGAAGAGATATTGCCGATATCAAGCGAACCTTGAATATTCGATGAGTTGTCGCTGTTCGTATGGAACATCTCCAGCTCCCTGCGAACAGCGCATTCCATCGCGCTCACCATCCCAGGATGCTCACGCCTATACGCTTCGGCTGTCATTGGTTCTTCGCACATTCTTCCTCCTTCGTTGGTTTTGGCCGGTAATGCGGTCGGTGTTTGTTTTGGAGTCAGGCATCGGACGATCGCTCTTAGGGCTCATCAAACGACCTTCTGGAGTTGCTTTCATGAGATCCACTTTTCGTACTGTTCCTTCCTTCCGTGCTACGATTGCAGCGAGGAAAGGAGGTTTGGTATGTCAGGCCCTGAGATCTTTTACAAAGAGTGCTATGAAGCCGCTGTCGCCATGACGCAAGCTCAGATAGAGCATGGATACCTTCCAAATGCTGAGGCAGTTTGCGAGTTCTTCGACAAAACGCTTGAAAAGCTGACTGAAGCACGTGGCAAGTTGACTCCATACGATGAATCCGAGCGATACGCTGGAGCCTTTTAGAACTCTGCCAGAAGAATCCGGGCAGCATCGATTACAGATTCATTTTGCTGCCTGGAGCTCTCGTGCGCGTGGATGCTTCCTGATTTCACGAAGATCAGCAAGCTTTTCTTCAGTTCCATTCTTTCTGCTGGCGTCATCTTCACAGATACGCGCTCTTCTGGTTTGTCGTTCTCCGACATCGTTTCCTTCTTCCTTACTGTTTTCCTTTTGGTTTTAGTTGGTAATGCGGTTGGTGTTTGTTTTGGGTTTTAGTGGCGAGGGCGCGGGCGCCAGCCGAGCAGCTCATTTGGACTCTTGCCGGTAACAGAGCAAATCCGCATAAGAACTTCGGCACCTGGAGAGTCGGACTTGGCGTTCTCGATATTGAAAACAGTGTTCTTATTCACGCCAATTTTTTTCGCAAAATCTTCTTGAGACAGTCGCATCTCATGACGGGCTTTGTACACTTGGTCGGCGAGAACCTCTTTGTCGAAAACCATTTCTATCCTTCCTATCAGACAAGAAATTGATTTCCTGTCAGAACACATAATAGAGAAATGAATTTCTATTGCAATAGGTAAATAGGAAATTGTTTGTAATCACTAGCGAAATGTACTACTATTCTAGGAAATGAAACCGACGTGTTGTAAGGCTCGAAATGGAATTCAATCTGCGCAAAGTACGAGAAGCTGCAAACCTTACCCAAGCTCAGATAGCAAAAGCAGTCAGCCGAGACGTAAAAACCGTTGGCAATTGGGAGAAGAACAAAACATATCCAAATGCTGAAGAGATTTGGATAATTGCAGAGCTATGCAACTGTTCACCAAACGACATCTTTGGATGGACCACTGAAGACTCGTACATGTATTCCGATCCTGGACAGCAACGATTAAACGATTGCTACGAGAACATGAACCAAGCTGGAAAAACAACTTTGGTTTCGGTTGCGCGGTCAATGGAGAGAGATACCGCCAACCGTATCGTTAAAGACAGGGAAGAACGTTTTGAAAATCAACAGGGGGCTTAAGCATGAGTGAGACAAATGCTCTTTACGTTGCTGCAGTTACAAAAGGGTCAAAAGAAGAGAAGCTAGTAGAACTGTTGCAAGACGCTCTTGAAGCTATCGATGACATCATCGAGCTCACACCAGAAGATTTCGAGGAATACGGGAAGGCCGTTGCATTAGAAGAGCGGCTTCAGATTAGCGGAGAGATGGAGATCCTCGGCTACGATGGCTTCTTCGATCGAGATTGAGTAAAAGGAGCTTAAACATGAGTGAAGATGTAGTTCCGAACGAAGAAGCAACTTGTACAAATTTTGTACAAGCTCAACCCGAAGGAAACAAAATGGTTGCTAGAGATCTGACGGTAAGAGGTTTGAAATGCCGCCAAAAGAAGTAAATGAAAAAATCAATGCCATGGGGATAGAAATCTCTGTTACCTCGAAAGGCGACAGAGATGACTATATATCGCTAACAGATATTGCAAAATATGTTAGCGATCATCCAGATGATGTGGTTAAAAACTGGTTACGAAACAAAAATACGATCGAGTTTCTAGGGGTTTGGGAAACGATTCACAATCCAGACTTTAAACCCGTCGAATTCGACGGGTTTAAAAATCAAGCTGGGTCAAATGCATTCGTGATGACGCCAACGAAATGGATTCATGGGACCGGTGCTATTGGAATAAAGACAAAGCGAGGGCGTTACCATAGTGGAACGTTTGCCCACGTTGATATTGCATTTGAATTTGCCTCATGGGTCTCGCCTGAGTTCAAGCTCTATGTCATCAAGGATTATCAACGTCTGAAAAATGATGAGAATAGCAGGCTTTCGCTTGAGTGGAACGAAAAACGGCTGTTCTCGAAAATCAACTACAAGATCCACACCGATGCGATTAAAGAACATCTTGAACCAATCACAGCGGGTCAGGCAAAGACGTACATCTATGCAAATGAAGCCGACGTGCTTAATGTTGCCTTATTCAGAAAGACAGCAAGGCAGTGGCGTGATGAAAACCCTGACACAACGGGAAACATCAGAGACCAGGCAACACTTCATCAGCTTGTTGTGCTCGCGAATCTCGAGAGCATGAATGCTCAACTTATCAGAGAAGGACTATCGCGCGATGAGCGTGTTGCATACTTGAGCGAAATGGCGGCAGAACAGCTTAAAGCCCTGAAGGACAACCCAACACTAGCAAAGCTCAATGAAAACAATCCCCGATTGCTAAAGGGGGAATAAAAAGAAGATCGGCAAAAGATAGAAAAGGAGCGGGTAGCTTAGGTATCTCTCCGTTCGCGCCCCACTCCGTGGTTACAGCAAGGATGATACGCATTTTAATAACGATAGTCAAAAGGAAACCCTGCACCAGCGACCAACTTTTGCAGGGCTCCCAAAACAAACACCAACCGCATGACACGGAAGGCAGGTTCATTTTAGCATGCCAAGATCCGAATTCGGCCACATACACCGGATAGGCGAAAACTACTATCGCGTATTCTGGCAAGAGAACGGCAAGCAAAAGAGTAAATACGTGCGTGGATCGCGCGATGATGCCGAGATCGCCCTTGCAGCGATCCGCCTCAATAGACATGGCATCGTTAAGGATCAAACCTGGAATTCCTATTGGAAGATCGCCATCGAGCCATCATTCAATGGGCTTGCGCTCAAAACCATATCGGGATACAGGCGTGTGTGGAACAAAGAGCTGCAGCCACGCATTGGATCCACTTATATCAGCGCGACCACCTGGCGATATTGCCAATCGGTGCTGGATGAGATCAATGCTCCAAGCGTACAGCAAGCGGCGATGCGGTTGTGGCGCAAGATGTGCAACCGAGCAGTAGAGGATGGCATCCTGGACAGATGTCCGATCACCCGCAATACGAAACTTAAACCGCGAAACAAACGTGAAAAGGGATATATCGATGTATCGGCGGTTGAAGACTTCATCGAAACTATTCATGGAATCAAGTATGAAGGATTGATCTTACTCGAACTTGGTGGTGGCCTGTCGCCTGAAGAAGCCTGCGCCATGGTGAAGGAAAAGGTGATGCGTTGGGAATACCAAGGACGGCTCTACGCCATCGTAACGATAGATAAAGCGCTGGTTACTGTTGATGGGAAGAAGCATCTTAAAGGCCCGAAGAACGATTATCGCGGACGCCAGGTAGTCATCGGAGAGCCATTCGCCAGTCCGCTTCTGGCACTGTGCGAGGGAAAGGGTGCCTTATGTCCAGGACCGATCAAGGTTGTTCAAAACGATTACGAAGAGAAGCATTTTGCCTCGCCGGCCACCATCACCCATAATTGGCGCGATTGGTGCAAGCGAAATGGCGTGCCTTACGTTCGCCCAGCAGACATGCGCAGCATTTGGAGCACATGGCATGGCGAAGCAGGTAGCCCAGATTCTGTTGTGAGCCTTGCGATGGGTCATTCAGACGGCACTACCCGCGGCAGGAATTATCAGATGAGCACAAAACGAGGTATGATACTCATTGCAGATCTGCTTACCGACCTCATCTTAGGAGAGCAAGCAGAGCCTCTTTGGGACGAATTCTAGACAGATACTTCCATTTTGTTTAGCATCTCACCAGTTCAGCTGGTGTTTTCTCCTGGCCTCGTAATGCGTAGGTCGCCGGTTCGAGTCCGGCCGTTGGCTCCATTAAAAGGGCAGGTCAGAGCGCTGAAATCGCTCTGACCTTTCTTTTTATTCTGATGGCCAAAACCACCGAAAATGGGATAAAACGGGATAAAACGTGATACGTTTCTTACCGCATTCAACGAAATTCACGATCACCGATCGATGCGCACGCTCAGTTCCGAATAGATGATCTCGTCGGTATTGCCCGTATAGAGAGAAAGTTCGCGCTCAAAGACATCGCTCGTTGGCGTGAACCCTTCACGCTCGAGCACACGGCGCATCTTCTCGTAGATGCTGAAAAGCTCCATGGCGGGCTCCAGTTCGTCTTTGACCTCGGCGAAGTTCATGGTTCGCAAGTACTTGAAGTAGGTTCCCGCAGGCTTTTCCACCAGCCCTTTGCGCCGCTTATGCGGTCGCACGCGCGTGCACAGATGAAAGTCCTTCCAGGGCTCTCCCTGCAAAAATGCTTCGCGACCCACACGATAATTGCCTTGGAGTTCGCTCACATCGCCTTGCTTCTGGCCAAGCCGCCACACATCGAGAATATGGCGAACAACACGCTCAGCCTGCTCATCTACCTGCACGCCATCTTGAGCGGAATAGACCGTGCGTTTCGGCTCGCAATCAGGCGCATGAACGCTTTCATCCTGAAGGGACGCCGTAGCCTTTTCAGCGGGCAAAGCGAGCTGCTCATCAATGAGGGATGGCAAATTCGCCTCAGCAAGCGATAGGAATGCATCTGAGATATTGCTGTCGAGGAAGTATTCTGCCTCGCACGTCTCGAGCTTGAATTCGGCGGGATCATGACGCCAATCGTTGCGCGCCCGCATTCGCGCCAGCGTATTCTCAAGGAGCGACTTTTGCATCAGGAGCGTTCGGCGCTGCTCGACGATGGCACTGATCCGATCCTCCATCACATTCTCCAGTGCTTCGGAGTCGGGTTCGCTCAAATAGCCCGTGATCTCTTGCAAGCTGCATCCCGCTTGTTGCAACGACGAAATGAGCAGGTAATCGCTGATCTGCAGCGGCGAATAGAGTTGGTAGCCGTTCTCCGCCTTCGCAACCGGCATCAAAAGTCCGATATCCTTGTAATGGCGCAACGTCTCTTTCGTGGTGCCGCAAAGGTGGGCGAATTCACCCGCTTTGAGCAGATCATCAGGCATAACAGTCTCCTTGTTCATAGGCGCTTCGCTCGCAGGTAAGATAGACGCGGGCCCAAAATGCGTCCAGGTTCAGTCCCGCGAACGCCTTTCAACACATTCAGGTTTAGTCCCTTGCGCATCTTTCAACCTTTGCTCAAAATCTTTTTCGCAACGACCGCTTGACCGTGTGGTTACCCCACAGTTTACCATGGAGCTCGAGAGCATGACCGATTCGCAAATCAGGAGAACCGCCATGAGCGACAAACTAACGCAATCCAACGAGCAAACCGCGGATTCTGCAGCTGACTCACCTGCTGCTCCAACCGCCGAAGACACGGCTGCATGCGTCGAGGTCAACGCAAACGGCCACCTGCTGCCCCATAACTGGAAAGGCACCATCGCGCTCATCTGGTCGGGGCAAGCCGCCTCCATCCTCGCAACTTGCGCAGCCACCTTCGCTGCGCTCTGGTACATCACCACCACCGAAAACTCGGCGCTCCTGCTTGCCGCGGCGGGAGTGGCAGCGCTCCTTCCCACCGCCTTGCTCTCCCCTTTCGGCGGCGTTATTGCCGACCGGTTCAACCGCAAATACGTCATGATCGCCGCTGATGGCATCGCGGGCGCATTCTCGCTCGTGCTCGCCCTGCTCATGCTGGCTGGCATGCTGTCTACCTGGCTGTTGTTGCTTCTGCTCACGGTACGCTCGGCCGCTCAAGCGTTCCACGGGACCTCACTGATGGCGCTCATGCCCGAGCTAGTTCCCGAACGCGACATGGTGCGCATCAACACGCTCGACCAAAGCCTGACGAGTGCTTCGGCTATTGTGGGACCCGTACTCGGCATCGCGCTCTATACGATGCTCGGGTTCGTTGCGGTACTTGTGATGGATGCGATCTGCGCCGCCCTGGCTTGCGTGTGCCTCGCTTTTGCCAAGCTTCCCTACGCCCAGGGACATGGCGTTTCTTCAGGAAGCGTTGCGAAGGACCTTGCGCATGGACTTTCGATCTTGAGGGGCGAGCCAGGCATCAAACCTCTTTTGCTGCTGGTAGTTGTTGCGATGCTGCTCTTCTTGCCCCTGGGAACGCTCTCCCCACTCATGACCTACAACTGGTTCGGCGGCGATGGCTACGCAGCCTCAGGCGTTGAAGCCGCAGCGGGCATCGGACTTCTTATCGGATCGCTCTTCATGCTGGTATGGGGTGGCGGCAAACGGCTCGTGCCTGTTCTGGTTGTTGCGGGCGCAGCCATAGGAGCAGGCTGCATTGCGGCAGGTCTTCTGCCACAGTCGGGCTTTTTCGCCTTCGTGGGCATCATCGCGCTCATCTTCGCAGCCACGGCGGTCTTCAACGCTCCCATCCTGCCGCTCATGCAGAAGCGCATTCCGCAAGAGTCATTTGGACGCGCCATGGGCATCTTCGGATCTTTGACAGCTCTCGCATCGCCTGTTGGACTGTTCGTCGCAGGTCCTGCAGCGGACGCACTTGGTGTGAACTGCTGGTTCGTGGTGTGCGGGGCGCTGCTCTGCATTGCGATGGGGCTTTCGCTGCTTTCGCGCTCTTTGCGTGCGCTCGATGATCAGGATGTGAACGACCCAGCGAACACCCAGGAACCTGAGGCCTGCGAGTAGTTCCTCAACGTTCTCAATGTTTATCCACATTGGCTAACCATAGCCAACGCTTGCCCACCTCAGCAAACACTCGCCCCCTGTCTCCTGCGTTCTCGGCGACCTTATCGTCGCCTTCAATGTGTAACTTTTCAGCACTTTTGGTGCAGTTTATCCCGTTAACGGCACCGTAATCTTACTGCTGCCTTACAAACGTGAAGATTTAACGCGAATGTCCAGTGCGCTCACTCTTTCCAGTAGGATTGAACCTACGAATGAGCAATTTCATCTACGACATACAGCTCGGTTTCCTAGCATTTCCGCTGGTAGCGCTCCTGCTGGCGGTACCTTATGCGCTCTATCAGTACCGCCGCTTCGGCGCTATCTCAATCTGGAAGACCTTCGTAGTCTTCACATTCATCCTGTACTGTTTGTGCGCAATTTCACTGATCGTGTTTCCGCTACCGGCGGACCACAGTGCAGTGGTTGAAAGCGCGCGGACACCCCAGCTTCATCCCTTCCATGTGATCGAGCAGATTCGCGAAACCACCGATTTCAGTCTGAGCGATCGCAGCACGTGGGGGCCAGCATTGCGCTCCCCCGTTGTATATGAAGCGATCTTCAATGTCATGCTCACGGTGCCATTAGGTGCTTATCTTTGCTACCTGTTCCGCTGCCGCTGGTGGATGGCACTTTTGATCGGTATGGCCACCACGCTCTTGTTCGAAACATCGCAGCTGACTGGTTTGTTCGGACTCTACGCGCACCCCTACCGCCTCTTCGATGTGGACGACCTGATCTTGAACACCGCTGGCACAATGCTGGGATTCTGGCTCATGATCCCCCTTGCCTGGGCGCTGCCGAGCATGGACGAGGTGAACGAGCAAGCCCGCGAACGCGGCAGTAGTCGCGTTTCGCTCACGCGGCGTGCTTTGGCGGCGGTGGTCGATCTGACCGTGCTGGCCGTGCTCTTCGTGCTTGCATGGATCGTACTTAGTCCGACCGATGCGCAAATCGCGAAGGCCCTTGCCGTGGATCCTTCGCGCGCTGGCGCGAAAACACTCGCTTTCCGCTTCATTGGCGGCTTGTTCGCTGACCCGATGAGTGCGCTCTTGCTCGCGCTCGGTATTGGCGCGGTGCTCTTCGCGGTGATCCCGATGGCTTCCAAAGGACGCACTATCGGGAAGGCGCTGGTGGGAATTCGTATCGTAAAAGCTGATGGGGACGATGCTCCCGCTTGGGGCTACTGGGTGCGCTACCTTGCTTCAGCGTTCTTCCTACTGATTCCTGTTGCTTTGGTGCTCCTTGCCCCTGAAGAGATCGAAGGCGTGAGCAACAATACGCTCTTCCAGATCGTTGGCCTAGTCGTGGTGGTATGGGTACTCACCATCGTTGCGCGTGTGATCGGATCTTTCAGCGGATACCCGTATGTGTCCCTAAGCGAGGTTGTTTCGGGAACGCGCCTTGCGCCTGTGAAGCTGCAGGGAGCAGAAAGTGGAGACCAGAAAAGCGCTGGCAAGAACACCAGCAGGCGAGTTGAGCGATGCAGCGGCGCATCCGCTGTATCCCAAGACGAACAACCGAACGATTGGCAGGATGGCCAAGCAGGAAACCTCGAGGACGAAGACCCGTTGGCTGAGCGCGTGCGACAAGCACGCGAGGCTTATGCGCAGGCGGGCATCTCGAGCTATGCCGCGGAAGCCCAAACGCGTGCGATCGACCCGCGCCAAGCTGCTCCTGGCATGCACAGCACAACGGCACGACCAGCGCAGACGAACCAAGCTTCTGATCAGGCGATCTCCGACAAGCAGGCAGCCCTCGACAGCCTACTGAGCGTGAACTACGACGAACAGCACCCTGTTGCAGGAGCTTCAGCGAACAATGCTCCCACCCGAGCTATACCCCAAAATCTTGGAGCTCAGCCGTCTGGCGCACCGGGCAATATGCCCCAATCAAACCCCACCCAACGCATCACTGACCCGAGCGTTCAGCGAAGAATCCGTCGCGATTCTCGCCCCGATGCCGGCGGAACCCAGGTATTCAAGAAGCGCTAATTCACTGTTCGCCGTTCGCTCGATGCGAGCGAATGCTTTTGCCTTATAACCCCTCTTACCTAATTACCTTTGCAAAGGTAGAATGCAAGTTAAGAATTGCATAGCTGTTTACACACTGCGTGAACAAGGGGGAATCATGTCAGTTAAAGTGCCTTTGTCGGTTGGCGATAAGCAAACGTTCACCAAGACTATCGCCGAGTCGGATGTCTATCAATTTGCTGGGATCACCGGTGATTTCAGCCCATTTCATGTGAACGAAGAATACATGAAGGGCACGCAATATGGCACCCGTATTGCCCATGGCGTGTTGACCTTCGCCCTTTCAAGTACTGCATCAACGCTCATCCATCAACCTTACGACGATGAATGCCCTGTTGCTTCCTACGGCTATGATCACGTGCGTTTCACTGGTCCTGTTTATTTTGGTGACACCATCACCTGCAATTACGAGGTCATTTCGGTAGACGAAGAAACCGGCAAGACCGTCGCAAAGGTCGAGATCGTAAACCAAAACGGCGACACCGTCTGCGTCGCCGAACATATCCTCAAGTTCTTAGAATTCGCAAATTAAGCGTTGAAGCCATGCACTCTACGTCCCTTCTGCAGAGAGCGATGTAATGTGCATGGGGGCATCATTCATACGAGAAGCAACTACACATCCAACACAACAATGCGCGCAAGAGATGATTGCCAAACCGGCTAGTGAGCTCGACCCATGACCAATCGCGCTGCCGCACTAGAGTATTTCGTTTTTGGTGCGATTTCTAGTGCGGCAATCCTAATAAAAGAGTATGCCAACTTTTACAACCTAGAGTGTCCTAAGAATAGTACTAGAAATCATCAAAGATACTCTGTGTATTTAGAGA
>ERZ1034952.1384-NODE-1384-length-19863-cov-16.962439_pt1 | contig 19863 bp, 19 predicted proteins | sample MGYA00520625_ERZ1034952 | MGnify/ENA primary metagenome ERZ1034952 (study PRJEB33766, sample SAMN09781773) | gut metagenome | biome: gut microbiome | host: Homo sapiens | place: Madagascar | study: EMG produced TPA metagenomics assembly of the PRJNA485056 data... | reverse complement strand
ATTTTAAATGATGAACTACAATAATGCAACGGAGGCATATATCTCTGTATTAAGATCTGCCGATAGCAAAAATCGGCAGACTTTTTTGCATTTAGAGAGAGTTAGTAATGCAGTGATAAAAAATTAAATATATGTATTTAAAAGAGAAGAGGGAAAACAAATGAGGAAATATTACAAAGAAACCAAGAAACTCAGATGGGACAGTATACTGAATCAACTCATGCTGCTTATTTTTGGTGAGGGTTTTTTACAAATTATTGCTACAAGTTTTTTAAATGCTGGCGTGATCGGGCTGTTTTGGAATACCGGAAAATATGTAGATGATTTACCGGAGATTATGCTGAGTTCATTTTTAACAATTCTTACATTAATATACATTATTGGAGAATGGGGAAAGGAAAATTATATTATATACTCCATAGATAATATTATTGAAAGATACAGAATACGAGAAAAACTCACATTTATGTTGGGACTGGTAGGAATACAATACATATCTTTTTTTGCAGCGGGAGTATTTCATAACGTACCAAACAAATATAGATTATATATTATGGCAAAAGTATCTATGCTGGCGGTATTTTTATATTTCCTGATATTGGTGATATATATTGCCTTTTTGATGATAGATATATTTTTAGGAAACCAGACGCAACGTAAAATGTTAAAAGAACTCTATGTGGATATAAGAACGGATTTACTGTTGAGGAATGAAAGTGATATTAAGAAAGAATTTGTATTAGAATCTTTGGAATATTTGGTGGAAGAGTATGAAAAGGAAGCAGATAAAGTCGACTTGGTAGTTTTGAAAAATATTGAATATAAAAGGAATACCACTGAATCAAAAACAAAAGCGACTATTTTACGTAGAAAAAGTATAAGTCAGCTAATAATTTTTAACATAGCTTTTGTAAGTATAATTGCGATGAACGTACCGATCGTACCAGCACATAAAATTATTTTGTGGATAGTGACATTGTTGCTGATTGAAGGAATTGAAGAGATAGCATATAAACTTATAAAACCATTTCGAAGAAAGATTAATGAATTTGTGTGTGGACAGGCAGCTTATTGGTATAAAAAGGACAATAAAGATAATATTATTTTGTTTTTTCAGTTGGGGATTAGGGATAAATATGCAAGGTATATGCAAAATTTTGAGAATATAGTTGTTTTTTGCCGGACGATGATAAATGCAGAGAAAAATATTACGGATATTAAAAATGCGTTATTGGAGAAGTATAAGGAAAGCGAGAAAAAAACGATTACAGTAGTAATTTTGTGTGTTGAAGAGATGCTGAAGACAAAGGAAGGAAAAACAAAGAAATGGTTTATTATAAATAAGTCAGATGGTGCAACGGAAAGCGCAAAAGAAGCAAGGGAATGGCAAAACATTTGTCAAAAATATAAGAATTCTGAATATGCTAAAATAGCACAGGCAACATACAGAAAAATGAATTGGGAAAAAATTTACAGAAGAGGGACAGATAAATGAAAGAAGTCATTGCAAAAATCTTGGATGTATTACTTGGCATATTTAAAAATAATTATAAACGCCCCAGATTATGGATAGGGCTTGGAGTAATTGTTGTGGTATTTATTCTTGTATTTCCGTATATCGATTCCAATTTCTTTTATTACTCACGGATGGAGAAGAGGATTCAGATACTTGAGAAGTTAATGGATTTGGATGAAGAGAAGATTAATCACAATCCTGCATATAAGGATGAATATGATAGTATTTTACAGGAAGTCGCGCAACAAAGAGAACGATCAGTGAATTCTGTTATGAACAGAGCAATTGAGTATGTGAATGGCATTGTGGCATCGGGGACGGCACAGGGAAATAGGAGATTAAAATTTTTGTCAGGAGCAGCGCTGTCTCTGATTGTTTTAATCTGTATTCCGTTTATGAACACGTTTAAACGTAGAAGCGATAAGGTTATGGCATTTATAATAGTGTTTTGCATTACATGTTTGTTGGGGTGGATTGCGGCTATATTGCCGGTATTGTTTTCGCCATGGGTAAATTATCTAGGCTGTCCTGCGGCACAGATCGTATTATTGGTGGTAGCTGTAAATAAGAGCAATAAGAAAAAATAAAATTTGTAAGATTTTGTCGCTTCTTGTCACGCACTTTATAGAGACATAAATACATGACAAAGGCGGTAGAGTAAATGTACAATTCCAAAGAAAAATGTAAAGAAATTGCGCAGAAATTTAAAAAGTTATGCAATGCGAGAGGAACAACACCGTACAAGGTTGCCGTTCAGGCAGGCTTATCTACATCTACGGTTAGTTGCTTCCTGTCGGGGAAGACAATTCCCAAGTTGGATACAGTGCTGATGCTTTGTAATTCATTGGGAATATCTATAACAGATATTTTCGATGAAAGAGAAGTTATAGATCAGCAGACACAGGAGGAGCGGAATATCATAGAAAGCTATCGTAATCTGCCGGAGCAGAAAAAGGAGTGGCTGCGCATAGCTTTGAAGATGTTATTGCAATATACGGAAGGATAATATCGCAAAAGCATAGGACAGATAGATAATGCACTGTAAAAATGATTTAAAGCATGCATAAATAAAGTATGGGAGTTTATAATTATTATTGCAAGGAATTGTTGGAAAAGACTTGATAATATTACTTATAAGTAATATTATAATATTACGTAAGAAGGGAATTACAAATGTGGAATTAGTAATAATTGATGTGAAAGGGCTGGAAAATACATATGCGGTATCTGTGTTTGAAAAAGAATTTCTCAAGGCAGTAAATGAGCCATGGTTGGACAAAGAACCATTTAAAAGATATCAGAAGAAACTGATAGAAGACCTTACTGTTTTGGAAATGGAGAAAGAAAAAGCCATTGATATGCCGCAGTATGAGAAAATAACCGGAGAAATGGATTTATATAGTATCAGACACCCGGAATCACGAAAGAATATCAGGGTTATTTATACAATTTACGAAGAAGCTATTATAATTCTTACTGCTTTTTTAGAAAAGAATAGCGGAGATTATCGAAAGGCAATCAGATTGGCAAAAAGAAGAATTAAAGAACTTGATAAGGATTAAATAGAAAAGGATGGAGGAGAATACAATGGGAATCAGGGAGAAGATGGCTAGTGCTAAAAAAAGCAATTGGATTACACAGGGAATCCCAGAAGCAGAAGTAAAAAGCATTGTACAGCTGGCGAAGATATCTGCACAAATCGAAAGATGCAGATTGGACATGGAAATGACGCAGGAAGAATTTGCCCAATACCTGGGAGTTTCCCAGGGAATGGTATCACGTTGGGAGAACAGGGATTATAATTTTACAGTGAAAAGCCTGAATGATATTTGTCAGAAATTGAATCTGTCGCTAACAATTGATATGCTTCCGATAGAAGCCGTCAAGGATTATAATGTTGTAAACTGGGATGGTGAAATAATGCCCGTAAAGACACCGAAGAGGGCATGGTTAGTAAACTATGATATTGAAGGAGCTATAGCATAATGGAATTGAATATGATTGCATCGGGAATTAGATTAATTGGTTCCACAATAAAAAACTTAAAGGTGGATAATAATATTGTCGATGTTGATAAGGAGTGTAAAAGAAGTTTTGGATTAAACATAAATGAGCCGGAATTCCAAAGCGTTGATAACAGAATGGCGGCACAGATGACAATAGATTTTGAGGTAGAGATCATCCAGGCAGAGGAACAGAGATGTAAAATAGAAATATCTTTGGAAGGTGCCTTTCTGTCGGAAGTAGCGCCTATAGAGGATGAGTTCAAACAACTGGTTGCTATTAATGGTGCGGCTGCAATTATTGGACTGGCACGAGGAAAGTTGGAAGCTATTACAGCCAATATATTTAACAATGGGAAAATATCCATTCCGTTTGTGAATGTATTGGATTATTATCGTGGGCAGTAAAAAAGAAAGAACGGGAGTATCCCAAAGACTAAAACATTTCATGTGCCACCGCCACGCCGAACAGCCACCGTCCCTCTTCATTGGGATGGATGGTATCCACGAGATACTCTGCGGCATTATCAGCATCCCACTGCAGTACCTCATTAATATTCAGAAAATCAACGCCCTCCGCGGCAGCAGTCTCTTCCGCGGCAGCAACATAGTCTGCCAATACGTTCTCTTCGTCTCCCGTCGGGGCGGTACCCTTTTCAAAAGACAGAATATAGTTGGAAGAGATCACGAAAATATGGGCATTCGGGTAGGCATCCCGCAGGGTGCGGATGCCGCTTTCGAGCCCGTCACAATAATTTTCCAGAGGATATCCATCAAAATAATCATTCAGACCATAGTTGATGACAAAGCATAGTTTATCATCGTCAGGTAGTGAGATGCCCGATGCGTTTACAAGGGTTCCGACGACCTCATTAAAAGATGCGTTTTCTCCGTTGCTTAAGGTGGCGGTGGAGCCGCCGACAGCGAGGTTATGTACCCTGGCGCCGGTCAGGGCGTTGATGACCCCGGGGATGGAGGTGAAATCCTTGTAATTGCCTATGACGCTGTCACCGAAAAATACGAGATCGTAATCGGACAGGTCGGGATAGGTGACAGGGGAAGAGGCTGCCTGCTGCACCAGTGCGGAAAACCGCGCCAGACTGCTGTAGCTTTCCGTCTCCAGGTACCGCATGGCACCGCTCAGTACTAACAGCATGGTGGAGCGGGCGGCGACAGCATTTAACTCCCGGGGAGTGTCGTAGGCATCGGGATTGGAAATGAGCCACTCTTCCTGTCCCGGAAAATGCAGAGTGACATTTTCTCTGGCGGACAGAGAGGCAGCCAGTATACGGATCACATTGCAGTAAGTGTCGAGATCGTCGTCAGCATGAGACTGCCAGTAGGCGAGGGAGGGTGTAGAGAAAATAACGGTGAATTCCGCACCGGCATAGGTATCTACGTATGCCAAAAGTTTTTCTTCCAGGGAAGCGGTAAACAGCGCATTCTGATGCAGACTACTGTCCCACAGGAGCAGAGGATCCAGCATCAGGAAGACATGGGTGACTTCGTTATCGGAGGAAAAAGCTGTCTCCAGGTAGTCGGACAGATCGGAGAAGGAGGCAATGCGATGGGAACAGCCTACGGCATCATAGCCCATATAAGTGGGATAGATATCCTCGGGGAATGCTTCCGGTGCATACATGGAGAAGAAGACACCCTGGTAAGATTCCTGCTGCAGACGGGTAAAATCCGCGGAACGCTTTGCAGGTTCCTGTATTTTCAGGTAGAGAATTCCTGCGGCGAGTATTACTAAGAGCAGGAAAACGGTCTTAATACCAACGATAGGGTTTATAGGAAATCTATATGTTTTCTTCATGAGAGTATTTTGTAGATCCTTTCTGAAAATTCTGAAAATAAGTGCAAAGTAAATGCAAAGCAATTCGTAGTAGAAACACCCTCATTATACCATTGTTGTTTTTCTGACTGCAATATGTTAAGATAAAACATTATAAGACAGCAGACAGGAGGCAGCTATGGAAGAATTAGCTATTTTTGGTGGAAAACCTGTAAGAGAGAATAAGATCTTCTACGGAAGACAGTATATTGATCAGGAAGATGTGGATGCTGTGGCAGCGGTAATGACCAGCGACTATATCACTTGTGGACCGAAGGTCACAGAACTGGAGCAGCATCTGTGTGAACTGACCCATGCAAAATATGCGGTAGTGGTATGCAACGGTACGGCAGCACTTCATCTGGCAGCACTGGCAGCGGGATTCGGCGAAGGAGACGAAGTGATCGTAAGCTCCATCACTTTTGCGGCATCCTCCAACTGTGTCTTGTACGCAGGGGCTAAGCCGGTATTCGCAGATATCGATCCCGAGACCTATAATATCGACCCGGAATCCGTACGCAAGCTGATCACACCGAGAACAAAGGCTGTGGTAGCGGTAGATTTCACCGGTCAGGCAGTGGAACTGGACGAGATCCGCACAATCTGTAAGGAGAATAACCTGATCCTCATTGAGGATGCGGCGCATGCTATCGGCACTACCTATAAGGGACAGCCGGTAGGCAGTCTGGCAGATATGACCTGCTTCAGCTTCCATCCGGTGAAGACCGTGACCAGCGGAGAGGGCGGAGCCATCACGACCAATGATGAGAAGCTGTATCGTCATCTGATGAGATTACGTACCCACGGTATCACCAGAGATCCGGAGGAAATGGTACATCCTACCGATGCACTGTGGTACAACGAGCAGGTAGAACTGGGCTTCAACTATCGTATGACAGATTTTCAGGCAGCACTGCTATTAAGCCAGTTGAAGAAGCTTGCGATATTCCGGGCTCGCAGAAAAGAGATCAAGAAGCGCTACGATGAAGCATTCGGCAAGATGCCGGAGCTGATCTTACAGAAGGAGATTCCGGAGTCCGATACGACCTGGCATCTGTATGTCCTGCATCTGAATCTGGAGAATCTGAACTGTGACAGACGGCAGTTCTTCGACGCGTTACATGCGGAGAATACCTGCCCGCAGGTACATTACCTGCCGGTATACTGGCATTCTTATTATGAAAAACTGGGATACGAGAAGGGATTATGTCCCAATGCGGAGAAATATTACAACGAGGTCATGAGTATTCCTCTGTATTACGGTCTGACGGATGACGATGTGGAGGATGTGATCCACGCAGTGAAAAAGGTAGTGGCATATTATACGAAGTTAAAATAGGGACAGAACAAGCAAAAATATGCAGAATATAAAAAATAAGAAGCAACAGGCGGAAAGCAATAGCAGTAAAAAAAACAGTAGAAATAACAAAAATAGTATAGGAACATTACTGTTTGCAGCGCTGATACTGATTGCATCGGCAGTTACGTTTGCTCTGTTTTACCGCCAAAGCGTGGAAAGTATGCTGGGATCTGGTCTATATCATTCCGACATGAAAGCATACATTCTGGAAATGCAGGGACTGGACAGTGGATACAGCTTTCCTTATCCGGTCCTGTTCAAGCTGGCAGCGCTGATCCATCTCGTGACCGCCTCCATGAACAACGGAGCGGAACTGGCGATGGCGTTGGCAACGCTGCTGTTAAACAGCGGAGCGATGGTATGTCTGAAGGTCATGTTGGATAAGCATGTGGGTGCGGAACTGCAAAGGAATCTGCCCGGAAAAGAGTGGCTTGCGGATGTGCTGACCGGAACAGTGGCAGTGTCACTATTTTTCGTATCCATGGTATATCCGCCCACGGGCATTTATCTGCCGGGGATCAAATATAAGTATCTGGGCGTATTTACAGCGAACCCGTTTCACAATGCGACGTATATGGCAGCACGACCCTTTGCGATTCTTGCATTTTTCAAGTACGGAGAGCTGTTGCCAATATATGAGCAGAAAAATGCCTGGAAGGAACACAGCAGAGATTACATTCTCTTTGCACTGTATCTGCTGCTTGCTACCATGGCAAAACCGAGTTTTACGATTGTGATGGTGGGGGCAGCCGGAATCCTGATGGTATGGAGAATGCTCCGGAGCAAATTCCGGAATTTCCTGCCTACGATCTGGCTGGGAGTATGTTTTATCCCCACATTTATCGACCTGCTGTACCAGTTCCGCGGCGTATTCGTACCGCAGGAAGGACAGGAGGGCGGCATCGGATTCACCTTTGGGCATGTCTGGCTGCAATATTGCAACAACATTCCCCTGGCGATCGGACTGGCGGTCGGATTCCCCCTGCTGGTACTCCTGCTGAATTACAAGGAACTTCGCAGAGACAGCATCTACCGGTTCTCCTGGCAGGTGTATATGATGAGCTTCTTCATGGCGTTCTGCCTGTATGAAAAGGGCTTCCGGGAGATGGATTTCAATTTTTCCTGGGGATATATGTATGGAATCTTCTTCGCATTTGTGGGAGCGCTGTTGGTGCTGTTGTGCGCGACGGTGAAAGCAGATACCGGGAAGAAAAAGGCAGTGATCGCCTTGCAGTGGCTCGCCTATCTATGGCACTTAGTATGTGGCTTGTATTATTTCTGGGGATTTTTGCAGGGAGCTATGTACTACTGATACAAATGGAAAGTTACGCGGGCAATGAGCCGCGCATAGGCATAGCAAAGACAGCGATGGGCGCTTGCACACAGATCGCTGTCTTTAATTATACCCAAGAAAAAAGCAAAAATAGTGGTTGTAAATGAATAAGCGTGGTACAATAAACTTTGTATAAGCACTTTTAACACAAAGAGATAAGAGGAATAAAAAATGGATAAAATCGCAGTACTGATCCCCTGCTACAATGAAGAGAAGACCATTGCCAAGGTAGTATCCGATGTGAAGAAGTTCCTGCCGGAGGCAGTGACATATGTATATGACAATAACTCCACGGATCGCACGGTGGAACTGGCTGCGCAGGCTGGGGCGATCGTACGTTATGAATATGCCCAGGGTAAGGGCAATGTGATCCGCAGAATGTTCCGGGAGATCGATGCGGAATGTTATCTGATGATCGACGGCGACGATACGTATCCGTTAGATTGTGCTGCAAAGATGGTGGACCGGGTACTGAAGCATCAGGCAGATATGGTAGTGGGTGACCGGTTATCCTCCACTTATTTTACGGAGAATAAGCGTCCGTTCCATAACTTCGGCAACAGTCTGATGCGTGCGGGGATCAACAGCCTGTTCCATGCTAATATCAAGGATATCATGACCGGTTACCGGGCATTCAGCTATGAATTCGTGAAGACTTTCCCGGTATTCTCCAAGGGATTTGAGATCGAGACGGAGATGACCATTCATGCGGTGAACTATAACATGCAGGTAGAGAACGTAGTGGTGGAATACCGCGACCGTCCGGAGGGCAGTGAATCCAAACTGAACACCTACAGCGACGGCTTCCGCGTCATCCGCAAAATGCTTCAGCTGTATAAAAACTATAAACCCATGCATTTCTTCGGGATGCTGGCATTGCTGCTTGTAGTGATCTCGGTGATCCTGTTTATTCCGGTGCTTCTGGAATATTTAAGCACCGGACTGGTGCCCAGATTCCCGACGCTGATCGCCTGCGGATTTATTCTGTTAGCTGGGATCCAGTCATTTTTCTCCGGCATGATGCTGGAAGTTATGGCGGCCAAGGACCGGAAGGATTTCGAGTACCGTCTGAACCGCGTACATGGGGATCATCAGGAACGTAAAGGATTGTAATATGCGGAACGAAGGGATAACCAAATGGACAAGCTGATCATAGGAGCGGGGCTGTATGGACTGTATGCCGCGCTGTATTGTGCAAAAAAAGGGCAGCAGGTAGAAGTGCTGGAGATCGAGCAGGAACCTTTTACCAGAGCTACATATATTAATCAGGCGAGAGTGCACATGGGATATCACTATCCCCGTTCTCTGTCTACCGCTATGAAATCGGCAGGATATTTCAAGCGTTTTGTGGAGGATTATTCCTTCTGTATTCATACGTCGTTTGAGCAGATCTACGCTACTTCCGCCCATTTTTCCTGGACGGATGCGGCGGAATTTTTGAAATTCTGTAAGGACGGCGGGATTCCCTGCAAGGCACTTCCGGTGGAAGAATATTTTCAGCCGGGGTTGTGTGACGGTGCTTTTTTAACAGAAGAATATACTTACGATGCCCATATCCTGCGGGATTATTTTCTGGAAGAGATCGCAAAATATCCCGGTGTGAAGCTGCATTTTGGCAGAGAGATCACGAAGATCGTAAAGCTTACGGACTGTTATGAGGTGACTGCACTGCATGAGGGGCAGCGGGAAGTCTACCGGGCGCCTTTTGTGCTGAATGCCACTTATGCTTCTGTGAATCAGGTACTGGAAAAGGTGGAAGGCGTGACGACGGAACCCTTCGGACTGAAGTATGAATTGTGTGAGATCATTCTCTGCAAGGCAAGCGAGAAGATCCATAATATCGGATTCACGGTGATGGACGGTCCCTTTTTCTCTATCATGCCCTTTGGCAGGACGGGATATCATTCCCTGACTTCGGTGACCTTTACACCTCATAAGACCAGCTACGACACCACACCCAAATTCCCCTGCGTGGGACAGGATGGGAATATCTGCCGGAATGGGTGGCTGGGCAATTGCAATGACTGTCCGGGCAGACCGGAGAGCGCCTGGGAATATATGTCCACGCTGGCGAGAAAATATCTGCGGGAAGAGTACGGTTTTAGCTATGAGAAGTCCCTGTTCTCCATGAAGCCGATCCTGAAGGCTTCGGAGATCGACGATTCGAGACCTACCGTGATCCGGGCAATTTCCACAGAACCCACATTGATCAGTGTACTGTCGGGTAAGATCAATACGGTATATGATCTGGATCCGTTTTTGGAGTGAAACACAGAGAAAGGCTATGGAGAAGAAAGTAATGCAAAATCAGGCAATGCTGAATAAAGAAAAAAATTTCGTGTCCTGCGTGCTCTATCTGCACAATGACGGTGCAAGCATCCGGGATTTCCTGAAAACGGTCTGCGGTACTATGGAAGAAAATTTTGAAAAATATGAGATCGTCTGTGTCAACGACTGCTGCACGGACAATACCGTAGAAGAGATCCATAAGTTCCTGGAAGAGAGCGGCACCCGCCATGTGGTCAGCATGATCAATTTAAGCTTTTATCAGGGCGTGGAGATGGCGATGAATGCCGGAAGAGATCTGGCAGTGGGAGATTTCCTGTTTGAGTTTGATAAATGTCTGCCGGATTTTGAACCGTCCCTGATCATGGAAGTATATCGCAGAGCCCTGGAGGGGTATGATGTGGTGGCAGCGGCACCGAAGCATGATGTGGCGTTTACCTCCCGGTTGTTCTATGCGGTATATAATCTGGGAAGCCGCAACACGCACAAGCTTCGCCAGGAGCGGTTCCGTATCATCTCCCGCCGGGCGGTGAACCGTGTGAACCAGATGAACGCGTACATCCCTTACCGTAAGGCAATGTACATGAATTGCGGACTGAAAGCGGACACATTGGTCTATGATAATAAAAGCATAGCAAGCAGTGGCAGGAACAGAGAGGAACGCAGTACCCGCAGCAGCCTGGCACTGGATACGCTGATCATATTTACCAACGTACTGGAGAAATTCTCCATGTTAGTGAGTGTGATCCTGTTCTCGGTCATGGTGATCATGTTCGGCTGGATCGTGTATTCCATTTTCAGCACGGTACGCCCCGTAGAAGGCTGGATGAGTCTGATGACGCTGATCTCCTTTGGCTTTTTCATGATGTCTGTGATGCTGACACTGATCTTCAAATATCTGTCAGTGATCCTGAATATGAGCTTTAAGAGACAGCGTTACGTAATAGAAGGAGTGGAAAAACTGACAAAATGATGTTTACGATTATTTTTCCGGTATTAAATGAACGCCTGCGTTTAGAGAGCGGTGTGACCCGCACGGTGGAATATCTGCACAAGATCGCTTTTGAAGATTATGAGATCATTATTGTGGATAACGGTTCCGAGGACGAGACACCGCAGATCGCAGAGGCGCTGTGTCAGAAATATGATAAAGTACGATATGAGAGAATCAATGTCCGGGGTGTGGGCGCCGCATTCCGCAGAGGCGTGGAATTAAGCCATGGCGATGTGGTAGGCTACATGGACATTGATCTGTCTACCAATATCAAACACCTGGGAGAGGCCATTCACCTCTTCGAGACACAGGATGAGATCCAGTATATTAACGGCAGTCGTTTCGCCAGAGAGTCCGATACGAAGGGCAGGAAATGGTATCGCAGGATCACTTCACAGGGACTGTTGATCTTATTAAAATTATTCCTGCGGATGAAGTCCACGGATGCTATCTGCGGTTTTACCTTTGTACGCCGGGAGACGGCGATATCCCTGATCCGGGGCTGCAGCCAGGACAATGGATGGTTCTACATGATCGAATTCCTGCTCCGGGCGGAGAAGAGAGGCGTGAAGATCCTGGATTACCCCGTGGAGTGGCAGGAGGACTATAATACGACCGTTAAGGTATTTAAGACGATCTGTAATTATCTGGTGCAGATCGCAAGGTTATTCAACGAGTTTTACATTAAAAAGCACATATAAGTGAAAGAAGGACGACAGAATGGCACATATTAAGAGAATCGATCTGACGAGAGATGTGGAGGCACATGCGGATGCATACAGAGAGGCAATTGAGAAGGTATGTAGGGAAACCGCATTTTCCGGCGGAAAATATGCGGACACCTTTGACAAGGAGTTCGCGGCATACGTGGGAAGTAAGTATGCCAGTGGTGTGAATAACGGAACCTCCGCACTTCATCTGGCAATGTTAGCCCTGGGTGTGGGGCCGGGAGATGAGGTCATCGTACCTGCCAACACTTATATTGCTACGGCATGGGGTGTCAGCTACACCGGTGCGACACCGGTATTTGCGGACTGTACACCGGATACCTGGGAGATCGATCCTTCTGTTCTGGAAGCGAAGATCACGGATAAGACGAAGGGGATCATCGGGGTACATCTCTATGGACAGCCCTTTGATTACGCAGGCGTACGGGAGATTGCCGACCGTCACGGACTGTTCGTGGTGGAAGACTGTGCCCAGGCCCACGGTGCACAGTTTGAGGGCAGAAATGTGGGAACCTTGGGAGATCTGGCATGCTTCAGCTTTTATCCGGGGAAAAACCTCTATGCGTTCGGCGAAGGCGGCAGCGTCACTTGTGAGAAAGAAGAATACTATAAGCATATCGATCGCCTGAAAAATCAGGGCTGTGATGTGCGTTACTATCACGATGAGATTGGATATAATTACAGACTGGAGGGACTGCAGGGGGCAGTGCTGAGCGTCAGCTTAAAATATCTGCCGGAGTGGACGAAGAGACGTCAGGAGATCGGACACCGCTATATCCGGGAGATCACGAATCCTCTGATCACCATGCAGCATCATCCGGAGAATACTACACCGGTGTTCCATCTGTTTGTTGTTACCGTTCCGGATCATGAGGACTTTATCCGCTATATGGCGGATCATGATGTGGAGTGCAACATGCATTATCCGGTGCCCTGTCATTTACAGAAGGCATACGCGGACTTAGGATACCATCCCGGAGACTGCCCCAATGCGGAATACCTGGCAGACCACTGCGTGACGCTGCCCCTGTTCCCCGAGATGCGGGAAGAGGAGATCCAGAGAGTCATTGATCTGTGCAATGCTTACAGACAGTAAGGAGAGAACAATTGCAGACAGTAACATCAGCAAACAACACACCGGAAAATAAAACATCGGAAGCAATTTCTGAGAAGTACCGGAATACGGAAGCCGGAATTTATCTGCGGCTCATGACCTATGAGGACACGGACCGGATCGTGGCATGGCGTAACAGCGATGCGGTGCGTAAGAATTTTATCTATCAGGCACTTTTCACCAGGCAGTCTCATGAGAACTGGATCCGAAATCATGTGGAGACCGGGGATGTGGTGCAGATGATCATCTGTGATCTGGAGGGAGATAAGCCGTTGGGATCTGTGTATATCCGGGATATCCACAGACAGCATAACAAGGCGGAATACGGAATCTTCATCGGAGAAGCGTCTGCCAGAGGACGTGGCATTGGCACGGCGGCGGCGAAGCTGATGTTAAGGTACTGTTTTGAGGAGGAAAAGCTGCACAGAGTCTACCTGCGAGCATTGTCGGAGAACCTGCAGGCGATCCGCAGCTATGAAAAGGCAGGATTTGCCAGAGAAGGACTGTTAAGAGACGATGTGTGTATTGACGGAGTGTACCGGGATATTGTCTGGATGGCAGCCGTGAATCCGGCAGATTAAGAAGGAGCAAGCAACAAAAAATGGACAGAATAAAAAAAGTAAGTTTTGTGATCCCCTGCTACCGTTCGGAGCATACACTGCCCCACGTGGTTAAGGAGATCCGGGAGACCATGCAGAAGCTGACGCAGTATACCTATGATATTTTCCTGATCAATGATGCGTCACCGGACAATACCATGGGGACGATCCGGGAACTGTGTGAGAAATACGATAATATCAAGGGAATCGGCTTCGCCAGGAATTTTGGACAGCATGCGGCATTGATGGCGGGGCTGCGGCATTCCGACGGCGATTATGTGGTGTGTCTGGACGATGACGGCCAGACTCCGGCAGATGAAGTGGATAAGCTTCTTGGCAGATTGGAGGAAGGGTATGACGCTGTGTATGCCAGCTATGAGCATAAGCAGCATTCCGTATTCCGGAATCTGGGAAGCAAAGTGAATGAGCTGATGACCCGCATGATGTTAAATAAGCCGGCAGATCTGTACATTTCCAGCTATTTTGCAGTGAAACGGTTCGTGGTGGAGGATATGATCCGTTATGAGAATTCCTACCCTTATGTCATCGGTCTGGTACTCCGGGCAACCAAAAACATTACCAATGTACCGGTATGCCACAGAGAGCGGGAAGAGGGTAATTCCGGCTATACGCTGAAGAAGCTGTTTGGACTGTGGTTCAACGGATTTACGGCATTTTCCGTGAAGCCTTTACGGATCGCCACATCTTTCGGTGTAGGCTTCGCAGGACTCGGTTTCCTCTATGGGATCTATACGATCATCAAGAGACTGGTGAATCCCAATGTGCCGATGGGATTCAGTGCGCTGATGGCGGCACTGGTATTTTTCGGCGGTATGATCATGATCATGCTGGGACTGATCGGGGAATATGTGGGACGTATCTATATCAGTATGAATAATTCCCCCCAGTATGTGATCCGGGAGAAGATCCATCTGGAGGAATAGGGAGAGAAATATTTTTATGAAGAAAGAGCAATTTACGGACTGGTGGAAACAGGATAAAAGATATCTGACGCTGCTCAAGGCAGTGCTGATGGCGCTGCTTCCCGTGGTGTGCTGTCTGGTACGGACAGCGGCGGAAGGCAGGAGCATCGGGCAGGTATATCTGCCGGCATCGGAATGGAACGATGAACTTTTTTATTTTAAGCAGGTGGAAGGCATTGTAAATTACGGATTCCCAAGAGGCTTTTTCGGATTCAATGAAAGCCATGCCCTGCAGCTTTCTTTTGCGGCATGGAGTCCGGTACTGGTATTCCCCTGGATTCTGTGGGGGCTATTGTTTGGATGGAATCTGATGTCTCCGGTGATCTGCAATATTGTCCTAATGACCATCACGATGTTTGTATTTGTATGGCTGGTGAAGCCTGCCTGGAAGCAGCTGGGAATCCTCACGGTTCTGTTTAGTCTGTACACATTATTTACGCGATATATGCTGTCAGGCATGCCTGAGGTCATCTGCTTTTGCATGCTGATCCTGTTCTACGGACTGGCAATGTCGTATCTGAAGCGGGAGACAAAAGGTAAGCTGATCACCATGTTTGTCGTTTCTGTATTATTGACGCTGATGCGTCCGTATATGCTGTTATTCCTGCTGCTGGCATGCTTTTTCTGGATCCGTAAGAACAGATGCGCCGGCTGGATCGGGGCATTTGTCGTTGTGGCAGTGACGGGAATTGCTTATGTACTGATCAAGCATTACCTGGGAGCGGAATATTTTACCCCGCTGTTTTACACGGACTGGATCACCACCTTTTTCACTGAGGGAATTGGTGCCGGATTTAAGAATTTCTTCGGAACCCTGCACTGGAAGGGGCTGGAGTTCTACAGACACTGCATCGCCGGTGCGAAGACCGGACTGGCTTCCGGAGCCTTTTTTGACGGATATCTGTTACTTTTGGCGATTCTGCTGGTACAGAGTATTCTGGATATCCGAACACTCCGCCGCACACAACGGGCGGAACGGGGCGTAATGGAGCCGGCAGATGAGAAGAAAGCCCTGAAAAATCAGCTGATCATTGAAGTACATTTTGCCTTAAGCCTGATTGCCATGCTGTTTGCCCATCTGTTGATGTATAAAATGGTGGAAGGCAGTAAGCATTTTCTGACCTTCATTGCAGCGGGAATTTTTATCGTAAGCATGCTGCAGACCAGATATTATAAAAAAGCGGTGCTTTTGGGAGCGGCATTCCTGTATCTGTACAGCTATAAGGCGGTGGAGCCTTATGATTATCAGGTTCCCTATGTGACGCAGGACAGACAGGAACAGGTGGACTACTGGCAGCAGATTTTCGCCAAAAATCTGTCACTTACTACGGAAAGTGTACCGAATTACGAAAATGTGATCATCTGGACCTTTGGAGATGAGACTCCGGCGGGCAACCAGAATCTGAAATGGCAGCTGTTATACAGTGCACCGAAGGGCTTCGGTATCAGCTGCTGTGAGAGAACTTATATTTTGGAGCATCTGACGGAACTGCAGAGTAAATACATTGCTACCGTAAGCGGCGGCGAGATCGATGAATTATGTAGTGCCGAGGGCTATGAAGAGATCGGCAGGGATGCGGACATGGTGCTGTATTGCAGGTACTAATGACACTGATTCATGGAACATAAGCAGGTATCAAAGTAGAGAAGAAAGGCATTAAGACGGCATGGAGACACGTGACAGGAAAACATGCAATTTCATACAGACGAAGCTTTTGACGCTGCTGTGGCACGGACTGCCGGTGGCAGCACTGGTGATCTGGGGAGCTTTTTGTATCACCAATAACCTCTGGTATGATGAGGCATATTCGGCATCCATGGTGTCTCTTCCCTGGAAGCGGCTGATCTATATCACGGCGACGGATGATCATTCTCCGTTTTATTATGTATTGTTGAAGCTGTTCTATCATCTGTGCGGCGGAGGTACGCATTTCTGGGCATTGAAGCTGATGTCTGTGGTTTTTCTGCTGGGTTATATGCTGCTGGGCAAATATTATGTGGCAAAACTGTTTGACCGGAAGATTTCGGTATATTTTATGACATTTTCCCTGCTGATGCCGATTTTCAGCGTACAGGCAGGCAATGTGCGCATGTATACGATGGCACTGTTTTTCCTGACACTGACAGGACTTTCCGCGTACGATATTTTCCGGGAAGCGACCGGGAAAAAGTGGATCGTATTCTGCCTGGCGAGCATCTGCACCGTATATTGCCATACGTTTGCATTGATCCAGACCTTTTTATTCTATATGCTGTTTTTGGCTGTGATCCTGATCTGCCATAAAAAAGAGCTGATCAGGGGATTTTTTATCTCCGGATTTACGGTGGTGATCGTGTTTTCTCCGTGGCTTGCAGTGACGTGCAGACAGTTTATACTGCGGATGCGTTATGATGATGGTTCTACCGCAGAACTGGCTACCCTGGATTCTGTGATGGATTACTGCAAGGAATGGTTCTCGGCGGTGGAGACACCCATCGGCATTGTGGTTCTGCTTGGAATCGCATTGTGCCTGGTATTAAGCTATGGTGCGGTGGACTGGGTGAGACAACATAGGAATGCCGCTCCTGCTATCGGGGCAGCGGCTTTTGCGCTGACCGCAATCGTGGGAGGTGTGATCTCCGCTACGATCAACAACTGCTTTATGGGACGTTACGCGTTCCCGGGCATGGGATTTGTCATGCTGTGGTATGCGGTGGGATTTGCACAGCTTGTGGAGAACGCCGGGGAAAAGAGCAGAAAATGGTGGATCGCGGGTATTTTTGGAACTGCTTTTTTGTGTTTTATATTGCAGTATATTTCCGAGATCCGTCTGGAGTATGATCAGGGACTTAAGACTTACGAGAATTTTATAGAGACCGAAGTTACGGAAAATGATGCGATCATCGGTCCCTATACCCATACGATCTTCCTGAATGTCTATCATCCCAAGCTTCATTATTATCTGGTGGGATATAAATTATACAGTCTTCCGTTTGTCAACACGGAAGCCCTGATGGAGTATGATCAGCTGGATCCCTACGAGAATCTCTGGTATATCTGCTTCAAGGGAAGTGAACCCGGTCCGATGGAGGATGGCTACAATTACGAATTGGAACTGGAATTCCATTATATGTATTATGATTTTGTGATATATCGCTTGGAGCCGAAAACAATAGAAGATGCCAGGGGCTTTTGACTCCGACATCAATAGAATAGCGGCAATAAGGTCAGGAACAGAGGCAGGCAGAAAAGTAATGGAAAAATACAGAGAACATAAAAAAACAACAGCAGACTGGAACAGAATTTTTCGTAAATTCCGGGAGAACCGAGTGTTTATGGGGATACTGCTGCTTACAGCAGTATGCGCTTACGGCTATAAGGTGACAAACGTTACCATCGGCATCGATGACACCCCCTCACTTTACTATTTTGAAGAGGGACTGATCGCCATTGTGGGGCGGTGGGTGTTGTTTCTGTTGAACAAAGTAGTGACGTTGGCGCAGTTTCTGCCCTTTGTGACGGATTTTATCGCGGTATGTCTGCTGGTAGTGGCTGCCATCGTCTGGACGGCGCTGTTTTATTCTGTGCTTGGAGAGAAGATCCCGGTGGTGGGATATGCGTTTTTTGCCGCAATCTTTGTGTCCAGTCCGCTGATCAGCGAAGTATTTACGTATTTTCTGCATAACGGGATCGCCATCGGCTATCTGTGCTGCGGACTCAGTCTGTGCTGCGTGCGGGAATGGCAGGGCAGCATACGGAAAATGCGAAAAGGCAGTGGGATCCGGGAGAAGTTTGGCTGTCTGGCTGTGATGAGGCTTGTGGCGGCCGCGGTATTTTTATGGATCGCCATGGGCTGTTATGAATCCTTTATGATTCTGTGGCTTGCCGGACTAATGCTGTTGTTACTGACCGAAAGAATCGATCTGGGAGCGGAGCGTAAAGGGCAGACCGGGACGAACGGAGTCTTCTGCGCCCTGGCAGGAGGAGCAGCGTGCGCCCTGGCAGCAGTGATCCTCAGAAGTCTGATGATCGTTGTGCTTACCAAAGCGTTTCATCTGGAATATTTACAGGGTGAAGCGGTGCAGCGTTCGGTGACAGAGATGTTAGGCTGGATGTTTAAGCCCGGAGCCTTCAGTGAGCTGGCAATGATACTGAAGCGGACTTTTGTATTATACGGCGTGTTTGCCTACGCGTATCTTCCGATCCGCATTTTTGTCCTGGCGGCAGTCGTCATTACCGTGATGGCGCTGATCCGAGTGATCCGCGGCAGAGATCTGTGGGCACTTGTTCTTCTGCCGGCAGCGTATCTGGCAGCGTTTTCCTTATTATTCATTGAAGGAAAGGCAACGTTGTACCGCTCGGCGCAGTTTTTACCCATTTTCTGTGGCTATGGGGCACTGTTATCTGCCTATGGCATCTGGAGCCTTACGGGATACATTGGACGGGGCAGGCACCGTAAGATATGCCCGGGAGTGCGTGGCATTGCGGTGGCAGTGCTTGTGGTGATCACCTGGAATCAGTGCATGGACATGACGAAATGGTTCTATATTGACAGACAGAAATACGAAGCAGCGGTGAAGACTGTGGACCAAATTGCCATGGATCTGGAACGGGATTTTGACACTTCCAAGCCGGTGGTATTCACGGGCAATTATGAGATCCCCTACAGCATTATTCAGGATGCCTATGTGGGGTATGGAACAGAGACTTATGCAAAGATGAAACGGATCACGGACAGGATCGATCCGGATCTGTTGGATAAATACAACCGCGGTTCCAAGGGCGTATGGGTGGCACAGACCCCGGCGCTGTCTGTCATCGAATGGGGACGGTATGCTTTCGATAACGATGCGGAGCTGGTGAAGTTCTTCGCTATGCATGGTCATACGATCGTTCCGCTGTTAGACGGCAGTCTGTATGCGGAGGCGGAGGCTGAGTCTGTGGATCTGCCGGGGTATCCGAAGGATGGATATATTGTGGATCAGGGAGATTACATCATTGTACATTTCTAAAGTCGAAATCTTAAAATTTCATAAGATTTTTTACGGATTTGGAAAAGTGTGTTATAGTTACAATAAAAATGATGCCAGGGTCAAAAGGTCTAAGCCCACATGAGCTTGCTCATAGGTGGGT
>ERZ1034952.1381-NODE-1381-length-19879-cov-6.922821_pt1 | contig 19879 bp, 20 predicted proteins | sample MGYA00520625_ERZ1034952 | MGnify/ENA primary metagenome ERZ1034952 (study PRJEB33766, sample SAMN09781773) | gut metagenome | biome: gut microbiome | host: Homo sapiens | place: Madagascar | study: EMG produced TPA metagenomics assembly of the PRJNA485056 data... | reverse complement strand
GTGTAAGATATCGTCTCACACCGCTTTCTTCTATATTATATAGTAGCTTTATTCTTCTTCCTCTTCTGCATTGCCGCCAATAATATCAGAGTAATCAAATAATGTAACCTTTGTAATGGAGTCTCTGACTACATCCGGCGCATCGCCTTCTTTTCTGGCTCTGTTGGCAAACTGGGAAGCTGTTCTTCGTGGAATAGCAAGTTTTTTGATTTCAACAGGCTGTTCCTCTTCGATTTCTTCCTCTGGAAATTCTTCTTCTGAAACACTTGGTTCTGCAGGTTCTCCTGATATTTTAGAATAACCTTCAGATACTTCTGTTTCTTCTTCAGCTGTTGCTGCTGCAATTTCCTTTTTAAGAAGCTCATGCGCTTCGCTTGTTGCAGCCTGTACATTTCCTACCGGCTGAACAGTTTCTTCTGGTTCGTCATCAAGATCATCTTCATCAATCTCATCTACAAAGCCACCGGTACGGATTTTCTTCTTTTTTGGATTTCTTTTTCTTTTCTTTTGTATCCTGCAGAAGTTCTTTATCTTCCTGTTTCATACGTTTCGCACGGGCTTTTTCTTCAGCTTTCAGCTCGCGGGCTGATTTCACATGTCGTGTATCCCCCTGAAGATCTTCATATTCATCATCTTCCGGATCTTTTTTCCAGAGCTCTGCGATAACATATAATATAATAAGAAAGAGAATCACAAGTCCAAGAACGATCAGTCCCTCAACACTCTCCGTTGCCACCAGCAGATATCCAACTAAAGGGATCGTGATCACAATCTTCGGCACCCAGTTCTTAACGGAAACCGTAATGCTCTCCTGTGCAGAAGTTGTTGTATCAATCACGGTACCTGTATTATTTTCTCTGTTTACGCTTACAAGATTGTATTTGTATGTTTTGCCGTCTTCCTGCACAAGGATCGGAGAACCGGCGGTCACTTCCTCGGTTCTTACCGGAATCGCATACGTTACAGATCCAAGCGGCAGGTTTGTCGCCTTATCTGTCGAATCCATGATCACGGTACGCACTCCAAAGAATGGCGGAAGAGCCATTCCAAGGATACATACGATCGTACATATAACTGCAAAGTGTACAATAAACTTCAAAAATTTTGACATTGGTATCTCCTCGCTTTGGTTCACCTTTATGAAAAGCATTGCACAGGAATTGGTCTCCTTCCGGCAATGCTCTTTATCTGTGATTCGATAATTACTGATTACTTAAATAATTTTCGATGCTTTCCATTGCCGCTTCTTCATCTTCCCCATTTGCAGAAAGCGTAATTTCTTCTCCGGCATCCAGTCCTAAAGTCATCATCCCCATAATGCTCTTAGCGTTGACCTTTTTTCTGCCAATCTCAACATAAATCTCACTGTTGAACTGACTCGCTACCTGTACAAGCTGAGCAACCGGACGAGCTTCCAGTCCTGTCGATAAATGAATTGTGATCGGTTTTTTAATCATAATACTTCCTCCTCGTTTGTCCGCAGTTCTTCCGCTATCTCACTGAGTTTGCGAAGCCGGTGATTCACGCCTGACTTTCCGACCTGTGGACTTAACATCATTCCTAATTCTTTTAGTGTAGCTTCCGGATACTGTAATCTCAGCTCTGCAATTTCCGCAAGGCCTTCATTTAAATTATGAAGCCCTGTTTTTTCTTTGATCAGTCTGATATCTTCGATCTGTTTGACTGCCGCACTAACTGTTTTATTGATATTTGCTGTTTCACAGTTTACTTTCCGGTTGACAGAATTACGCATTTCCTTAAGAATACGAATATTCTCAAGATTCATTAATGCAACATTTGCTTCCATGATTGCCAGCATATCCACGATCTGTGCGCCTTCCTTCACATAGACCACATATGACTTCTTGCGCAGCACGATCTTTGCATCAATCTGAAATGTATGGATGATATCCCGTAAGTTCTCTGCCTTAACTTCATCCTGACATACAATTTCAAAATGATAGCCTTTCTCTGGGTCACTGATCGAACCGGATGCCAGAAAGGCACCCCGTACGAATGCACGTTTACAGCAATTCTGCTGCGTAATCAGTCCATTCTCCAGAAACAAAGTTCCCCTGTCAGCCTCATTCACCGAAAGTTTCGTCCCCTGAAGTACATTCTGTACCTGTAAAGGATCTGTAATCTCTACATGATATACATTTCCTTTTTTGAGCATACTGCTCTCGCGAATGGCTATTTCTGTATCTATATTAAATGTTTTTTGCAATAAAGTAAAGTACTTTCTCACCACGGCATTATTTTCTGTCTGAAATCGCAGACTTCCATCTTTCGTAATGCGGCCGCACACACTGAGAAGTGCTGCTGTTTCCGCAATCCGGCAATGTCTCGCCGTACTTGTCTGTCTGGAAAGTTCTTCTTTCACCATCCCTGAAAAAGACAATTTCCATTCTCCTTTTGCGCTGCTTTATTTTTTCAGCAGAGCATCCTTTCCTATATCACGATGCTCCAGCCTGATTCCGTATTCTCTTGTTTCGATCAGCTTGTCATACAAAACCCGCGCCAGTGTTACAGAACGGTGTTTGCCCCCCGTACATCCGATTGCGATGACAAGACTTGTCTTGCCTTCTTTTGCATAATTCGGAATCAGGAATTTTATCATATCGTCAAGCTTTGCTGCAAACTGCCTTGCAATTTCATTATCCATTACATAATTGAACACGCCTTCATCCTGTCCCGTCAGCGGCCGAAGTTCGTCCACATAATATGGATTCGGCAGAAAGCGTACATCGAAGACAAGATCCGCATCTTCCGGTATGCCGTATTTAAATCCAAAGGACAAAACTGAGATCATCATATTGCTGAACTTACCATTCTCTACAAAAATATTGTTCAGCTCTTTTTTGAGCTCCCTTGTCAGAAGATGTGTTGTATCAATAATATAATCTGCTCTTTTTCTTAAGAATTCTGTTTTCTGGCGTTCCAGCCTTATACCGTCATCCACTCTTCCGTTAAGTGCAAGTGGATGGCTGCGTCTGGACTCTTTATAACGCTTCACAAGAACTTTGTCTTCTGCATCCAGAAAAAGGATTTCGAAAGTATTTCCTTCTGCTTTAAGTTTATCAAGCACCACTTCAAGTTCTTCCAGTGCCTTGCCGCTTCGTGCGTCAATTCCAATGGCTGCATTCTGCACATCTTCTTCCTGCGAACCGCTCATCAGCGAAACGAATTTCCCAACCAGTGCGATTGGAAGATTATCCACGCAGAAATAACGGGCATCTTCCAACATTTTCAGCGCCGTTGATTTACCTGCTCCGGAAAGTCCGGTCACTATTACAAGTCGCATATCTTATCTCCCGTCAAATTCGCCTAGAAATTTTACCTCCGGTTCAAGTTTTACGCCAAATTTCTCGTATACTATATCCGTCACATTTTTCATAAGCGTCACCACATCTTCCGCGGTTGCACCTCCGGCATTAATCACGAAACCGCAGTGCTTTTCAGACACCTGCGCACCGCCGACACGATAGCCGCGAAGATCACTGTCCATGATCAGTTTTCCGGCAAAGTAACCTTCCGGACGCTTAAATGTACTTCCTGCACTCGGATACTCCAGCGGCTGTTTCTCAATTCGCTGCGCGCTTAACTTTCTGCCAAGTGCGGTAATTTCTTCAATATTTCCTTCCTTAAGTGAAATTACTGCTTCCAGTACAATATACCCGGCAGTCTTTATGATACTGGTCCGATATCCAAGTTCCAGCTTATCTGCCGGTATCGTAAGAATCTCACCATCCTGATTCATCACAGTAACTTCTTTAAGGACATCTTTCATTTCACCACCATAGGCACCTGCGTTCATGGTCACAGCTCCGCCAAGCGTTCCCGGAATTCCTCCCGCAAACTCAAAACCGGTCAGAGATGACTTCCTTGCAGTTGCAGCAATTGTAGAAAGAAGTGAACCTGCCGCTGCCCGTATCTCTGTACCCTTCACTGTGATTTCACCCAGATTACGGTCAAGCTGAATGATCACGCCACGATAGCCATGATCACTGACCAGCAGGTTGCTGCCGTTTCCAAGAATAAAATACGGGATCTCTGCCTGACGGCACTGCCTGATCACCCATGCGATCTGCTCATAGGATTCCGGCATCACAAACACTTCTGCCGGTCCGCCGATCCGAAATGTCGTGTGATCACACATCGGTTCTTCAAAGCGAACACACTCGTCTCCGAGCTGTTGACAAAATCTCTGTTTTATTTTTTCATTCACAGATTGTGTCCTCTATCTTTCTTTTTTATTTTTTCCGTAAGAAGATCTTTCACCACTTCACTGGCAATCAACATGCCCGCCACACCCGGAATAAAAGAAATACTTCCCGGCTGTATATGCTCATGGTTTTCTTTCTGCCTTCCGATGCGCCGCTCCCTGTATGCCTTTTCTCTGGAACACAGCACCTTAACCTTACGGATATTTTTTTTGCGAAGTTCTGCACGAATAGCTTTTGCCAGAGGATCGTTACTGACTCTGGAAATATCTGCTATCTCAAGTCGTGCAGGGTTGATTTTATTATCTGTTGCAAGACAGGAGATCACCGGAACTTGGCAGTTTCCCGCCCGCTCTATCAAGAGCACTTTGGATGCCGATACATCCATGGCATCCACAATATAGTCAAAGGACTGCAGGTCAAACATTCCTGCAGTTTCTTCATTATAATATGTTTCATATGTGTGAACAAGAATGTTCTCATCAATATCCCTGATATGTTCCTTGGCTGTCTGGACTTTCTTGCGTCCTACGGTAGACTGTCCCGCATATAGCTGTCTGTTGATATCAGACTGTACGATATCTTTATGGTCTACCAGTGTAAGGCTGCCTACTCCACAGCGTGCCAGAGCTTCCACTACATAAGAACCCGCACCGCCAATTCCAAAAACTGCAATTTTTGCGCTGCCAAGGCGGTTCACAGCTCTGGTTCCCATCAGAATCTCCATGCGAGAAAATGCATCATACATGTGCAAACCTCCCTATGACTTTCATATTATTTAAACTTTCTCTATCCCCACTCCGTTTAATTATACTATTCACGCAATCGAATGTACAGTTTTTCATATTTTTTTTAGAATTTGCGTATGATTTTCTGCAATTTCCATATAATATCCATCAATTCCCTCTGAAATAACATCTTGCCGAAAGGGGTGCGGTTATGTGGCAGCAGATTTTTCTGATTTTCGCGGGCTTAAGTTCCGGTATCATCATTGCCGGTGGTGTCGTCGGTCTGATGATCGGTCTTTCTATCGTTCCACGCTACGCCGGAATCACGCACACCGCGGATCACATGCTGTTATACGAAGACCTGACCTTCCTCGGAGTTGCGCTCGGAAATCTTTTCTGTCTGTTTAAGCCTTCCCTTCCACTGGGGAATCTTTTTCTTATCTTATATGGTGTCTTTTCCGGTATTTTCCTGGGAAGCTGGATTCTTGCCCTTGCGGAAGTTGCCGATGTCTTCCCCGTTTTCTGCCGGAGGATCCACCTCACCCGCGGGCTTCCCGTCATTATCATTGCCATTGCCGCCGGAAAATTTACAGGATGCTTCCTTTTTTACTTTCTCAGATGGCAATAAGCCTTCTCATTATATGCATAAAACACAAAAAAGTCAAAAGAAATCCTGTCTTTTCTCAAATATTTTCATATATCCCAAAAATTTATCAGGAAAGGAATCATTTTATGAAACAACATGCAAACGGAAACAAAACCTATAAAGAAAATCAAAAAAATTACGTAAAATATGTAAACAGCATCACTCCCACACACAGTCTGCCTCTCAACATGATAAAAGCATTTCTGACCGGAGGACTGATCTGTGCGTTCGGGCAGCTTATTCTCAATACCGCCATGACAATCGGCGCAGACCGCGAAACCGCCGGCAACTGGTGCTCTTTACTTCTGATCCTGATCAGTGTCATCTTAACAGGATTAAATCTTTATTCCAAAATCGGCAAATTTGGAGGTGCCGGAGGACTTGTTCCCATTACCGGTTTCGCCAACTCTGTTGCTGCTTCCGCGATCGAATACCGTGCAGAAGGACAGGTCTTCGGCATCGGCTGTAAAATCTTTACGATTGCCGGCCCTGTCATTCTATATGGAATCTTAAGTTCCTGGATCCTCGGAGTCATCTATTTTATTTTTCAACTTGTGGAGGTGATGTAATGTCTGTCGGAAAGCAAACAGGAAAAGCAAGTATTTCTTTTACCGATCCGGTCTATATTCAGAGTACAGCCTCTGTCGTCGGGCCAAAAGAAGGAGACGGCCCGCTAAAAGAATATTTTGATATGATCTGTGAAGATTCCATGTTCGGCGAAAAGACATGGGAAAGCGCAGAAAGCACCATGCAAAAAGAAGCCGCCACACTCGCAATCGGGAAAGCCGGACTTACACCCCACGATATACGCATGGTATTTGCAGGTGATCTTCTCGCCCAGACAATTGCCTCCTCTTTCGGCATTGCAGAAATGGGCATCCCATTCTACGGGCTGTACGGTGCCTGTTCAACCATGGGTGAATCCTTATCCCTCGGTGCGATTGCTGTATCTGCCGGATACGGAGCACATATCCTGTGCGCTACTTCCAGCCACTTCGCAACTGCCGAAAAAGAATTCCGTTTTCCTCTCGGTTACGGTTCCCAGCGTCCGCTTTCTGCCACCTGGACCGTGACCGGAAGCGGTGCCTGTGTCATCGGAGCAAAAGTCCCCTCTGCCAGTTCTTTCCCCGGAGCATCACCTCTTGTTCATGCAAACGGCTGTGCCGCTATCACCGGCATCACAACCGGAAAGGTGATTGATTTCGGTTTTCGCGATTCGCTCAACATGGGAGGCTGCATGGCGCCTGCGGCATGTGATACCATTTTTCGAAACCTCGAAGATTTTTCACGTTCCCCTGAAGACTACGATGCTATCATCACCGGTGACCTCGGCATGATCGGTCAGCACATTCTTCTTGATCTCCTTGCCGAAAAGGGAACAGATATCTCATCCGTACATCAGGACTGTGGCCTTCTGATCTATGACAATCAGGTACAGGATACTCATTCCGGAGGAAGCGGCTGTGGATGTGCAGCATCTGTTCTCACCGCATGGCTTCTGCCACGTATCGCCAGCGGAGAACTGAAACGGGTTTTATTTGTCCCGACCGGTGCCATGCTCTCAAAAGTAAGTTTTAATGAGGGTGCCCCCGTCTCCGGCATTGCGCACGGAATTATCCTCGAACACATTCCCAATCCATGCAAAGGAGGTAAAAGCTGATGGACTATTTTAATGCATTCTGGACCGGTGGCCTCATCTGTGCCCTTGTTCAGATTCTTCTGGATAAAACAAAACTGCTGCCCGGCCGCGTCATGGTTCTTCTCGTATGCAGTGGTGCCCTTTTAAGTTTTCTCGGGTTCTATCAGCCATTTGCAGATTTTGCCGGCGCCGGCGCCACGGTTCCGCTGCTCGGATTCGGACATACTTTATGGAAAGGTATGGTAAAAGCAATCTCCGAAGATGGATTTCTCGGACTGTTCACCGGTGGTTTTACTGCCTGCGCCCTCGGTGTCTCCGCAGCCCTGATCTTTTCATATTTATCCAGTATGATTTTCCGCCCACAGATGAAAGAATGAGGTGAATTTCATGAGTGATACCCTGTATATACAGACAGACATGAATATTCTTATAAAACATCCTCATGTCTATCTGCAGGACATTGCAAGACTTTCCTGCAGCAATTCCAAAGTCCTCAACCGCCTCCGGGTACTTCCCGTTGCCAACTTAAATCCGGATACTCCCGGGCGCTATACAATGTCTGTGATGGATCTTGTCGATCTGATTCAGAAAAAAGAACCGGATCTTGATATCACTCCTCTTGGAGAACTATCTTTTATCCTAACCTACCAGCCACCGGGAAAACCTCAGATGATTTTTGAAATCCTGAAAGTGGTTTTTATATCACTTGCATCCTTCTTCGGTGCTGCTTTTTCAATCATGACATTCAACACCGATGCCGATGTCGGAACACTTTTTAAGCAGATCTATCAGCAGGTAACCGGAAATGTCTCCAACGGATTTACAATACTGGAAATTTCCTATTCCATTGGGCTTGCTGCCGGTGTTCTTTTCTTCTTTAATCACTTCGGGAGAAAGAAGTTTTCTGCTGATCCCACGCCGATGCAGGTGCAGATGCGGCAGTATGAAGACAATGTAAATACCACACTCCTTGAAGAAAGCAGCAGGAAGGCATCTTCTTCCTGACCGGCATTTTGTAATTCCTTTGTATGATCCAAAATAATTTTGTTGCTTTCTCGCTTTTTTTCGTTTATAATGTACCATATTATCATTTTACAACGTTAAAGGAGCGAAAATATGAAAAAGTTATGGAACAAATGGACCGAAATTGCTCTGGTCAAAAGAATCCTTGTCGGACTTGTACTCGGAGCGATCCTTGGTCTCACAATCCCGGGAGCTACCGGTATCGCCATCCTCGGAGATGTCTTTGTAAGCGCTTTGAAAGCAATTGCACCTCTGCTGGTATTCTTTCTGGTTATCAGTTCTCTGTGTAACGCAGGAAACTCCCACGGCGGTGTTATCAAGACAGTTATCATACTTTACATGTTCAGTACCGTACTTGCCGCTGTCATCGCTGTATTTGCCAGCATGGCAATCCCGGTAAAACTTACACTGGCCACTGCCGTAGCTACAGACACAGCCGCACCACAGGGCATCGCCGAAGTGTTAAACAACCTTCTTTTAAATGTGGTTGCCAACCCGGTATCTTCCCTTGTAAATGCCAACTACGTCGGCATCCTTACGTGGGCGATTCTTCTCGGACTTGCATTCCGTGCAGCAAATGACATGACCAAAAATGTACTGAATGATATCGCAAACGGAACATCTACTGTTGTTTCCTGGATCATCAACATGGCTCCGTTCGGTATCTTCGGTCTTGTATTCAACACTGTATCCACAAACGGTCTGGAGATCTTCACTACTTACGGAAAATTGCTTGCTCTGCTGGTAGGATGTATGCTCTTTATCTACTTTGTGACTAACCCGCTTCTGGTTTACTGGTGTATCCGCCAGAATCCATACCCGCTGATCTTCCACTGTCTGAAGAGAAGTGCGCTGACCGCATTCTTCACCAGAAGTTCTGCTGCCAACATTCCTGTCAATATGAAGGTCTGTGAAGAGATGGGACTTGACCGTGATACTTATTCTGTAACGATTCCGCTTGGTGCTACAATCAACATGGATGGTGCAGCAATCACGATCACCGTCATGACCATGGCAACAGCCTTTACACTTGGTATCCACGTAGATATCCCGACCGCAATCATTTTAAGCCTTCTTGCAGCACTGTCTGCATGTGGTGCATCTGGTGTTGCCGGCGGATCTCTGCTTCTGATCCCGATGGCATGCTCCCTGTTTGGTATTTCTGATGACATTTCCATGCAGGTCGTTGCAGTCGGATTCATCATTGGTGTTATTCAGGACTCTGTAGAAACAGCCCTGAACTCTTCTTCTGACCTTCTTCTGTCAGCATCTGCTGAATTCAGACAGTGGCGTCTGGAAGGAAAAGAGATCAAATTCAAATAATCGTACGCAGACGGTTCAGAATTTTCTTCTCCATCCGCGAGATCTGAACCTGTGATACGCCGAATTCATCTGCTGTTTCCATCTGAGTCATCTCCCGGAAATAGCGCATGTAAAGAAGCTTTCTTTCCTCCGCGTTCAGACTTTTGAGAAGCTCTTCAAGAAAGATCTTGTTCAGAAGTCTGTCGTGGAGGTTTTCTTTTTCCGGGATCTTATCCAGAAGTCTCAGTTCATTTCCCTCCCCCTGATAAATGATCTGATAAATAGATTCCACATCATTTGCCGCATCCATTGTCATTGCCAGTTCTTCCGGCAGCATCTGCACACTCTCTGCCAGTTCCTTAAGCGTTGGTTCCCTCCCCAGTGTTTTTTCCAGCTCTTCTCTTTTTCGCCCGATGCGATACTGATTCTCCTTAATAGATCTGCTGACCTTCAGGATCCCGTCATCCCGCAGGAAACGTTTGATCTCTCCGATGATCATTGGCACGGCATATGTGGAAAATTTCACATCATAAGATGTATCAAATTTGTCCACTGCTTTCAGGAGTCCTATACTTCCAATCTGAAAGAGATCTTCCATATCCACACCACGTCCCACAAAGCGCTTTGCTGCACAGTAGATCAGTCCTGTATTTTCATGAAACAGGCGGTCTCTCGCCTCTTTATCCCCCTGGTGCGCACGCCTGATCAGGGCAAGAGTGTCCTCCGGCATTTATCCCTGCCTGCCAATGGTCTTCTTCATGTGAACAGTAGTCCCCTTGCCTGGCTGTGATTCTACACGTATCTCATCCATAAATGCCTCCATAAAGGTAAATCCCATCCCTGAACGCTCATGATCCGGCTTCGAGGTATACATCGGTTCCATTGCCTTCTCAATGTCCGCGATTCCGATTCCATAATCTGTAATATGCACATACAGTTCATTTCCATGATATTGTAATTTCATTTCGATCTTATTGATTTTGCCTTCATATCCATGAATGATACAGTTGGTCACAGCCTCCGAGACTGCAGTCTTCAGATCTGCCACTTCTTCCAGCGTCGGATTAAGCTGCGTACAGAAAGAAGCCGCGGTCACTCTTGCCAGTCCTTCATTTGCCGGAATGCTGTCAAATACCAGAATCATTTCGTTTGTATTTTCCTTCATGCTTCTTCCTCCTCTGCTGTCTGAATTTCTATATAGCGATGCAATCCGGACAAATGTAAAAGCCGGTCTATGTGGCGGCTTACACCAGCTGCCCGTATGCTCTCTTTGCGCATTCCCATTGCCCGGTATCGTCCCATCAGAAGCCCCACCCCGGAACTGTCCATAAATTCCGTATGTGTAAAATCAAAAATAATTGTGCGTATATAATTCTGATTTATAATATGATCCGTCTCCCGGCGTATGAGGTCCGTTACCGGATGATCCACATCCTGCGGAAGAACCACAGTAAGTACTGTCCCCTCAAGTTTATACATTTCCTGCATTTTCACTCCCCCTAACCTGTTTTAAAAAAGAATCCACAGACACACCACTGGCATCTCCCCACTATCGCATCCTCGCGGAGCGTTTTTATGTAATAGGAACATTACGAAGTAATTTCCTATTACATAAATACAAAAAGGAGACATGCCATATGGCACATCCCCTTATCTGAGGTTCTTCTTATTGTCAAATTTTATTCGTAATATTCGTCTCCGTAATCTCCGCTGTCATCACTGTAGTCGCTTCCGTCGTCCGAGCTGTAATCACTTCCGTCATCATAACTTGTATTATCATAACTTACGTCATCACTGCTTCCATCCCCGCTGTCAGAAGATGTCTGTGCCGGTTCTGTGTCACCAACACCGGCCACACCGGTTGCATTCTTGATTGTTGTATAAATCGACTTCTGAGCATCTGTAAGGACATCTACATGTACCTTCTGTATCTCTACAGCTGCATCATCGATATCCTGCTGCTGATAATAGCTGAGTGCCATCAGAAGTGCCTGATAGCTCTCGCTCTTTGCCTGCTCAGTTGTCAGCTCCTGTGTCACTGATTCTACCGTATCGCCGGATTCCTTCGCTTCGCCCTGTGCTTTATTGAGCTCTGCGCCCTGACTTGCAAGAGATTCACTGTACTGCACGATCTGCTGATTAGCCTCCTGATAGATTCCCTGACGTAGCGCCGGAACCGCAAGGAGCCAGAATGCCGCAGCACCTGCAAGAATCCCTGTAACCAGTATAAAAAACGCTGAAATACGTGAATGTTCTTTGTATATCGTCTGTGGAGCCATACGATCCACATTTAAAAGATCTGTATCTTCATCTGCCTTTATCTTGCCGGAACGGAATAAACCTTTTTTATTTTTCTTCTCGAGTTTTGTGGTCACTCCGGTCTGCTCGTCTACTTCACGTAAGAATCGAAGTGTTGTTGTATTTGTCTTATCGATTCTGGCAGCTTTTTTGAGGATTCTTCGCGCGCGGTTCCATTCTTCGTTTTTGATCTGGATAAGTGCCAGAAGATGATATCCCTTGATCAGCTTTGAGTTCTGTGCAAGGATCTTACGCAGCTGGATCGCAGCCATATCCTCATGCCCTTCCCTGCACAGAAGCAGTGCATGATTGTATTTCTTGATCGTTTCATTGATCGCTGCAAGCTTATTCGGGTTTGCCTGCAGTTTATTAATATACTCGGATGCCTGATTTCTTGTCGGCTGAAGGTTTTTGCTGATCACCCATTCGCTGAGCGCAGAAACTACCTCTCCCGTCTCAAAATAAACCAGTCCCAGAAGATTACGCGCCTGGATATTTCGTTTGTCATACATAAGGCTCTGTTTCAGACAGGCGATCGCACCGGAAAGGTCACGAATACTTGCCTTTTCCAGCCCCTGATTATAGAAAACTTTGGACAGGTAATCTACTTTTTTCTGAATCAGTACATTATATCCACAGTTCGGGCAGTAATCGAGATCCCGGTCTGTGAGAAATGCACCGCAGTTCATACAGTTCATGTAGTTCTCCTTATATTTACTTTATCCGTCGGTTACTCTTGGCTTCTCTTAAGACTTCCTGAAGTACATCCAGAATATCTGTCAGCTCTCTGTCATAAATCGCACCTTCAGCGTCTGTAACATCCAGACATGGTTCAAATTTTTTCAGTTCTTCTTCGTAATCGATCATATCGTTCTCCTTTATTTTCCGATTCCCTTCAGGATAGCCGTCTTGATCTCGCCTACCAGATAAAGAGAACCAACACAGAACAGCATTCCATCCTCGCCCTTCTGCTCAAGTGCCTTCTTAAATGCCATCTCCACATTTTCACACGCTTCTGCGCTCGGACATCCCTGCTCTTTAAATATCTCTGCAAGGTGTTCTGCCGGAACCTTACGGTATCCGCCCACCTGCGTTACGATCACATGACGGAAACTGATCTTGTCAAGAATCGTCCGGATCATATCTGTATAATCCTTATCATCCACTGCTGAAAAAAGAAGTGTCAGCGGATAGTCTTTCTGAAAATAAGCGGCAGTTTCAACAAATTTTTCGACACCGTCCTCATTGTGTGCTCCGTCCACGATCACACCCGGAAGAACAGTTTCCATCCGTCCCTGCCAGCGTGTCTCACGGATGCCACGGCGTACCGCATCTTCAGATGCAGCAATATGATTCTTCATAACCTCGATTGTTTTCAGCGCAAGCATACTGTTCATAACCTGATACTTTGCTATAAACGGTATGGAAAATGCTGTATTTCCATAATACTCATTCTTAAACAAAAAATCAATGCCCGACATTGTGTTTCGGAGGATCTTCGCATCCTCTCTCTTCACTTCATAGCACGGACTGCCAAGTTCCTCTGCTCTCTCACTGATGACTTGTGCTGCCTCCGGATCGTTGCCGTCATAGATTACCGGTACTCCCGGCACAATGATGCCAGCCTTTTCGCCTGCAATCGCAGTAATCGTGTTTCCCAGATACTGCATATGGTCAAAACTGATCGATGTGATCACACATGCCAGCGGATGTTCTACCGCAGTCGTTGCGTCCAGTTTTCCACCGAGTCCTGTCTCAAGGACCACGTAATCCACACCTGCGTCGGCAAATATCACCATTCCCATCAGAAACAGGAATTCAAAATACGTCGGATGATAACTGCCCTCTGCAACAAGTTCATCTGCGAGCTTTTTTACTTTTTCAAAGGCATGCAGAAAAGTATCATCTTCAATATTTTTTTCATTGATCTGAAATCGCTCATTGATCGTAACAAGATGCGGAGAAGTAAATAACCCGCAGGAATATCCTGCCTCACGAAGGATTGATGTCAGAAACGCACAGGTACTGCCTTTTCCGTTTGTTCCGGCTACGTGAATAACATTAAAACGCTCCTCGGGACTGCCGAGACGTCTCAGGCATTCTTTTGTATGCTCCAGTTTGTTTTTGGTTGTAAATTTCGGAGTTTCTTCAATATAAGCAACAGCTTCTTCGTAATTCATAAAAAAATTCACCACTTTATCTAATGTATTCGCAGCGTTCCGGTCTAAAAAAATCAGAACGCTACGATATCATTATATATGAGTGGTGAAAGATGTCCAGTACTAATCGTAATCTTTTATTCGTCAGGATTCATTTTCTTCCGTCGGAAGTTTCCATTTATTTTCAGAATACAGCATATATGCCGATCGATCGTAGCTCTTGCTCAGTGCTTTTTTCGTCGAGCTGTTGCTTCGCTGTGAAACGGAAACTCTGTCAAAATCGTTTAACTCCGTTCCTGAGATCATCAGCGTCGTAGGATTGACATATACGGTATCTACCCATTCTCCATTCAGTTTTACCTGACTGGACGGCGTGAAATTCGTACCCTTCAGCCGATAAGTGAAGTCCGTGTCCGAAACAAGTTCCATGGAATCCAGCGATACATCATAAAGGCCCATATGCATTTTGGTCCGCTCGAAAGTCTCTCCGTTTTCTTTATAAGAATAACGATCTCCATACAGCAGATCATACTGCAGTGTTTCCAGATCCACCTGATAGTTTCTGGTGTTTCTTCTGGCCTGATGATAACGGAAGATTGTTCCTTCATGGATTCCGGCACGGTCCATTACCTCAGCCGCCATCTGATAAGCTGCCAGATTGACGTCTTTCTTTTCCATGCCAAAATTGTCCCACATAACATACTGTGTCTGGAACAGGTATTTATTTTTCAGGTCTTCAACTGTCAGTCCCATAGTCGGAAGGTGGTCACCGTACATAACAAGGATCACGTCTTCCGGATAATCTGCAAGTGCATCTGTCAGTTCTTTTACAAAATTATCCATCTCATGGATTTCGTTACAGTAATATTCCCACTGATTATTCTGTGCTTCGGTAGCTGAACCGGTAACGGTGATCTCCGGATCATCGATCAACTGTTCTTCTGGATAAGCACCATGTCCCTGCGTGGAAATCGTATAAATATAATCCAATCCCTCCGTAGAATCCAGGCACTTGATGATCTCATCTGTGAGGACTTCATCCTTTGTCCAGCCAAGCGGGTTCTTATCGTCTTCCTCCGGCATATATTCTGCCGAAGTAAAAGTATCAAATCCAAGATTTGGGAAAATACTCCTTCTTCCATAGAAATTGGCTTCATTGTTATGTACCGCATGTGTGGTATAACCCAGGTTTTTCAGTACATAAGGTGCACTTTCGCAAGTCGTTTCTTTCAGAATACTCTTATACGGATACTCACCCGGTCCGAAATAATGCAGACTCATACCGGTGATTGATTCAAACTCAGTATTTGCAGTACCGGCACCTACGGACGGAACTTTATAATAACCGGAGGTATACTCCTTCATGAGTTTCCGGAAATTCGGAATCGGATCTTCCGAAACCTTCAGATAATTGACCAGTGTCGGATCAAAAAAAGATTCCAGCTGCAGGAAAATGATGTTCGGCTTACTGCTCTCGCTTGTCGCCGGGAGATTGTCTTCCGTCTTCTCAATTCTCTGGATTTCCTTTTCGGAATAATCCCTCGGACAGCTGATTCCTGTATCAAAGATCGTAACTGCCAGACAATATGGATATCCGTAATCCTCATAGGCAAATGCAATATTACCAAAGTAATTGGAAAGTACTCTCTTATCCAGAGCAAGCTGTGTAATTCCTGCAAATGCCGCCACAGCGACAACTACCATTAAAAGATCATAGCGAAATTTCACCCTGCGTTTATACTTCGGACCCCTGACAAGAAGCGCCAGAAGAATAATGACAAACAGCCCCAGCACGATCAATGCAATTATCACGCCCCATGCAGGCAGATACTTGTTTAAGATTGCCATACCATCTGTCAGAAGATGCAGATCGGGACCGGTAAACGGTGTAACCCTGTTTGCAAGGATTATGCCGTTTATGATTCCGAGAAGCAGCCAGAATATTGCGATCAGCACTCGCCAGAATGTCCTCCGGCGGAACAGATACGCGATCAGGCTGGTGACAAAGATCAGTCCCGCATTATATGCAAATACCAGCGGTTTTCCTGTCATATAATTCCATGCCTCTATGAAAGAATGGCGGCTGATCGCTTCGATCAGGAAGTAACCGGCGGCACTGCCAAGTACATGAAGCAGCAAAGAAATCTTATTGCACACTTTATACAATCTCATCCAAATGCTCCTTTATTATTTATCCATCTGTTTAAGCTGTGTATTTACTTTTTCCATCATTTCTTCATATTTCTGAAGTTTTTCTTTTTCCGCGTTTACTTTTGCTTCCGGAGCTTTATTGACAAAGTTCGGATTGCTCAGCATTCCCTGGCATCTTGCGATTTCTTTTGCGAGACGATCCTGCTCTTTTTTAAGGCGTTCCATCTCTTTTTCGCGGTCTACCAGATCCTCAAGTGGCATATAAACTACTGCATCGGATACAACAACAGATACTGCATCCTCGCCGATGCCTTCTTTATCTTCCTGTACAAGGATCTCTTTTGCAAATGCAAGGTTTACAAAGGATTTCTTGCATGCTTCATATCTTGCACATGTCTCTGCATCTTTGCCTACAATATGGAGGCTGGTCTTGCGGTTCATCGGTACGTTCATTTCAGTACGTGTATTACGGATACCGCGGACAGCTTCCTTGAAGCTCTCAACTGCTTTTTCTGCTTCCAGGAATACCCATGCTTCCTTATATACCGGCCAGTCGGAAATCATGATGGATTCTTCTTCCGGAAGAAGTGTACAGTAGATTTCTTCTGTGATAAACGGCATATACGGATGAAGAAGTTTCAGACCTTCAGTCAGGGCTGTTCTTAAAGTCCAAAGTGCATCGTTTGCTGCCTTCGGATCTTCGTCTGCTTTCCAGAGACGGACCTTCGCCATCTCAATGTACCAGTCACAAAGCTCATCCCACAGGAAGTCATAAACTTTCTGTACAGCGATTCCGAGCTCGTATTTGTCCATATTGTCTGTAACATCACGAATTACGGTGTTCAACTTGGAAAGGATCCATTTGTCTTCGAAGCAGAGATCATTCAGATCTGCCGGTTCTGTCACGGTCCTGCCTTCCAGATTCATCATAATAAATCGTGATGCATTCCAGATCTTGTTTGCAAAGTTACGGCTGGACTCTACACGCTCCCAGTAGAAACGCATGTCATTTCCAGGTGCATTACCTGTGATCAGAGTCAGACGCAGTGCATCCGCACCGTATTTATCAATAACTTCCAGAGGATCGATACCATTTCCGAGAGATTTACTCATCTTACGTCCCTGTGAGTCACGTACAAGTCCGTGGATCAGTACATGATGGAACGGAACTTCTCCTGTCTGCTCAAGTGCTGAAAATACCATACGGATAACCCAGAAGAAGATGATATCATAACCTGTCACAAGGACATCTGTCGGATAAAAGTACTCCAGTTCCGGTGTCTTCTCCGGCCATCCCAGTGTAGAGAACGGCCACAGCGCGGAACTGAACCATGTATCCAGAGTATCCTCGTCCTGATGCAGATGTGTGCATCCGCATTTCGGGCATTTCTCCGGCATTTCTTTTGCAACTACAACTTCACCGCACTCATCGCAGTAATAAGCCGGAATTCTGTGTCCCCACCAGAGCTGACGGGAAATACACCAGTCACGGATATTTTCAAGCCAGTGCAGATAAGTCTTGCCAAAGCTTGGCGGAACAAATTCCAGTTCGCCCGGTTTCAGCGCATCCATAGCTGCCTGTGCCATCTTGTCCATACGTACAAACCACTGCGGTTTGATCATAGGTTCTACAGTTGTACCACAACGGTCATGTGTACCGACGCTGTGATTATGCGGAACTACTTTCACAAGAAGACCCAGTGCATCCAGATCTGCAACCATGGCTTTACGTGCCTCATAACGGTCCATACCTGCGTATTTACCGCCGAGAGAATTGATAGTAGCATCATCATTCATGATGTTGATTTCTTCAAGATTGTGGCGTTTGCCTACTTCGAAGTCATTCGGGTCATGTGCCGGTGTGATCTTAACGCAGCCCGTTCCGAATTCTTTATCTACATATTCGTCAGCGATCACCGGGATCTCACGGTCAGTAAGAGGCAGTTTCAGCATCTTGCCGATCAGATCTTTATATCTCTCATCTTCCGGGTTTACTGCAACTGCAGTATCTCCGAGAAGTGTCTCCGGACGGGTAGTTGCGATCTCTACGAAACGTCCTTCTTCTCCTGCGATCGGATAATTGATGTGCCAGAAAAATCCGTCCTGATCCTCATGCTCAACTTCTGCGTCAGAAATAGAAGTCTGGCATACCGGACACCAGTTGATGATTCTGGAGCCTTTGTAGATATATCCTTTTTCGTATAAACGAATGAATACTTCCTGTACAGCCCTGGAGCAGCCTTCATCCATTGTAAAACGTTCTCTTTCCCAGTCAGCAGATGCGCCGAGCTTCTTGAGCTGATTGATGATTTTTCCGCCGTACTCTTCTTTCCATGCCCATGCATGTTTCAGGAATTCCTCACGTCCGATATCGTGTTTGTCAATTCCTTCTTTTTTGAGTTTGTCAATAACCTTAACCTCTGTTGCGATTGCAGCGTGGTCGGTTCCCGGCTGCCACAGAGCTTCATACCCCTGCATTCTCTTGAAACGGATCAGGATATCCTGCATGGTCTCATCAAGTGCATGTCCCATATGAAGCTGTCCGGTTACGTTCGGCGGCGGCATAACAATGGTAAACGGTTTTTTATCTGGATTTACTTTTGCGTGGAAGTATCCGTTGTCCATCCATTTCTGATAGAGGCGGTCTTCCAGACCCTTCGGGTCATATGTCTTTGCAAGTTCTTTGCTCATAATGTCCTCCTGATTAAAAAAAGCATCTCCCATCTACTGTAATTGCATTTTTTCGCCTTGTCAAGACGGATTGCATATTTTTCACAGATTATGGGGTTCCCTGTAGTTATCTGTATACTTATTCCACAGATTTCAGTGATTCGACCATGTCGATCTTTTTCAGTTTGTTATGCATAAAGATGTTTACGATCACAGAGAAAATACAGGTGATCACGGCACAGTACAAAAAGCTGACCGGGCGGATATTTCGTCCGAACATGACGGCATCCACCTCAATCGTCACAATGATATAACGGTGCAGCAGAATACCAAATCCCGATCCTGCAAGGATTCCTGCAATCGTAAGAAGAATGTTTTCCCGCAGAACGTACTGCGACACTTCCATATCAAAGAAACCCAGGACTTTCAGTGTCGCAAGTTCTCTCTGTCTCTCGGTAATATTAATATTGTTCAGATTATAAAGAACAACAAATGCCAGCATTCCGGCAGACACGATCAGTACTACGATTACGCTCCCCAGCGTACTGAGCATGCGGTCTACCATCTCTACTGTGCTGGATGTGTAACTGATGCTTAAGACAGCCGGTGATTCCATGATCTTCTGTCCGATTTCTTCAAGCTGATCTTTGTATTTGTCCTTTACCTTAAATACAATGTCACTGTAATCCGGTTTCTCGCCAAAGTTTTCTTCATATACCTGTGGAGACATGTATACATAATGTCCGGCATAGTTTTCGGTGATCACGGAAATCTTTACTTTGTATTCTTTGTCGTCTTTTTTCAATGTCAGCTCATCTCCGGCTTTTAAGTCGAGAAGTGTCGCTGTTTTTTCACTGACTGCCGCACCTTCTTCCGGTAACTCATAAGACTGCTTCGTGACACGGTTCTGTAAAGTAACATCTTTTTTGAATTTTTCCAGATCTTCCGGTACATAAACATACACACTTAAATTTGATTTTCCGTTCGGCGCTGTAAGCTTGGTAAGCTGGATATTTGTATAATGATCCAGATCTTCATTC
>ERZ1034952.1379-NODE-1379-length-19880-cov-4.990668_pt1 | contig 19880 bp, 34 predicted proteins | sample MGYA00520625_ERZ1034952 | MGnify/ENA primary metagenome ERZ1034952 (study PRJEB33766, sample SAMN09781773) | gut metagenome | biome: gut microbiome | host: Homo sapiens | place: Madagascar | study: EMG produced TPA metagenomics assembly of the PRJNA485056 data... | reverse complement strand
TCCCATAGTTATCTCCTTTCCTTATTATGGTTATGAAATATTGTAAAATCCATTGACAATCGAACAAATGTTTGCTATATATAAATTATCGCTACTTTAGTACGTGTGATGACAGGAGATGAACCCATGGACTACAAAGCACTTATAATAGAGCTGCTTGATAAAGCGGAAGAGAGACATCTGAAAATAATCTTCTGCTATATAAAAGCCCTTCTTGGACTAGGTTGACGCCTAGTCCTTTTTATATAGTTTTAAAGCCATTTTCTCCAGTAATTCCCATTCCGGCTCATCCAGCGAGGAGAGCATTAGGATAAAACTTTTCTTGAAGGAATCATCCACATTAGCCTGTATTGAACCAATAAAGGAAGCAATCTGCTCATCCCGTGTTAGTTCCACGAACATCTCACCTTCGCCTGTACGCAGCCATTCTTCATTGACATTCCATTCACGGCATATACTTAAGAACATCTGGTCGGTAAGGTTTCGATTACCATTTTCAATATTTGATATTGCTGTTTTGCCGACCCCAACCTTGGCACCGAACTCTTCGAGTGTAAGACCGAGTGACTTCCTTAACTGGCGTATTCGTTCGTTCATTCGCCAATCCTCCTTTCTATTATTTTCTGATTCTAGGATATACCACCAATTTTTAAAAGTCAATAAAAAAAGTTCACAAAGAAAACAAAAAAGTATTGACAAAGTTTTCAGAGAGGATTATTATGTTCACATAGACAACAGAAAGGAGAAAACACATGAGCAACAGAAATCACGAAATACCGCAGGAAGGAGAAATAATATGTCAGAGAAAGAAAAGGAAATCATTGAAACATTTATAAATGTGCTTCCAAAGCTGACGGAAGTAGAGAGAGAAAAGCTGCTCTCGTTCGGACAGGGCATGACCTTCATGAAAGACGAGCAGGCGAAGAAACCGGCAGCAGGATAAAAAGGAGAAAGCTATGAAACAGGAATTATTGACAGATGAACAGGTTGAAGTTGAAATCGCAAGGCTTCTTGCATCAGAAGATGTCTTGCTTGCGAAAAAAGAAGCAAGAATAAAGCTACGAAGAAGACAGTACATGTACAATCTGAGAACCCTCGAAAAGCGTGGAAAACAGCTTAGAAAGGATGGAATAACCATGGAAAACATGGAACACATACTGTTCAGTGACATGGAGCCGGAAGAATTTTAAACATTAAGACAACCGGTAGTGGCATATTTTCATAAAAAGTAAATCAAAGAAAGGGATGAGATTATGGCAACAACATATTCAAGAAAAGTAATAAAAGTATATCCCAATGGCGTTAATACTGTTTATTTTCCTGACCTTACGGATGAAGAACGTGCAAAGAGACAGAAAAACCTTTATGACGCAGCAGAAAGATTTTTAAGATGCGTAGAAAGAGCAAGATATGAAGCAGAAAAGAATAAAAAGTGTTGTGATGGCGGTTCTGATAACAGTTCCAATACTGATAGCCAAAATCAACATAAGTAAACCAAAGCCGGAAAACGGTGTCAGAAATATATCGACACATGAAGCCGATTTAATGATTGCAAAAAACACTTCTGACACCGGGATTTCTGAATATCATGCTTCTTTAATAACTAAGAAAGAAGCAGAACCGGTATTCAGGGGATATGGTTTTATCCCCTTTGATTCCGGATTCCAGATAAAAATATTCGATTTCTGCAAAAGATATGGGATTGAATACGATTTAATTCTTGCCGTAATCAAGGCTGAAACAGAATTTCAATGGCTGACCGGAGATAACGGACAGGCTGTTGGATATATGCAGATTTGGTCTAGCTGGTGGCAGGAAACCGCAAATGCAGCAGGACTGAATATTAATGACCCTTTGGATAACATCCACTTGGGAATAATCATTCTTTCTGATGCCATAGATAAGAATGGTGGAAACCTAACGAGTGCCTTAAAACAGTACAATTCGGGTAATCCCGATTACGCCGGGAACGAATACATAAACAAGGTATATGAAAATATCAGATGGATTTCTGACATGAAAGAAAGCAGGTGAAAAAACAGATGTGGAATTATGTATGTAATTCGTGCGGAGCAACTCTTGATCCAGGAGAAAAATGTACTTGCAATGAAGACCGAGACGAGAGAATCCGTAAATATATTAAACAGATAGGTCTTTCGCAATTAGATAAAGAAGGACAGATTCAATTCGATTTTAGCAGGATGGTGAATGATGGTTGAAATTAAATATCTGAAAGACAGGGATGAATGGCTTCAGCACAGGATGTCCCGAATCGGTGGAAGCGATGCTTCGTGTATCGTGGGAATGAACCCATACCGCAGCAATGTTGAGCTGTGGCAGATAAAGACAGGGCAGCTTGAACCTGAAGATATTTCAGACAAGCCTTATGTTCAATATGGAACGAAAGCAGAAATGCACTTGCGTGAGTTGTTCCAGTTAGATTTTCCCCAGTATCAGGTTATTTATGCGGAAAACAATATGTTTCTGAATGACAAATACCCATTTGCTCATGCTTCCTTGGATGGCTGGATGATTGAAAAAGAGACTGGGCGGACCGGTATTCTTGAAATTAAAACTACAAACATTCTTCAGAGTATGCAGAAGGAAAAATGGAATCACAGAATCCCGGACAACTATTACATACAGGTTTTGCACTACCTCATGGTAACAGAATTTGACTTTGCTATTTTGAAAGCACAGTTGAAGTCGGAATTTAGCGGCAACATCTACATTCAGACGAGACATTACACAATAGAACGTTCAGATGTCGAGGAAGATATAAAGTTCCTTGCAGAAGCTGAACAGAAGTTCTGGCGGCAGGTGCAGGAAAGAAAGAAACCGGCGCTGATACTGCCTGAAATATAAGGAGTAAGACAAATGGGAATAATCATAGATTGCTTTGCCGGAGGCGGTGGAGCTTCGGTGGGAATTGAAATGGCACTTGGGCGGAAGGTTGATATAGCAGTTAATCATGATCCAGAAGCTATTAGGATGCATAAAGTGAATCATCCGAATACGTTACATCTCACAGAAGATATTTTCGAGGTAGACCTTGAGCAATATGTACATGGCAGGAAGGTTGATTTGATGTGGGCTTCTCCGGATTGTACAAGCCATAGTAAAGCAAAGGGTGGACAGCCTAGGAGTAAAGGACTTCGTATACTGCCATGGGCGGTGTACAAGCATGCAAGAAAGCTTTTGCCTGCGGTAATCATCATGGAAAATGTTGAAGAAATACAGGAATGGGGACCGCTTGATTCTAACGGGTATCCAATCAAGAGCAGAGCAGGGGAAGATTACAAAAAATTTATTGCATCAATGGAGTCGCTAGGATATGACTTTGCCAGCAGAGAATTGGTCGCTGCCGATTATGGAGCACCAACAACAAGAAAAAGGTGGTACGCAATTTTCCGGAATGACGGGAAACAGATAGTATTCCCCGAACCGACTCACAGCAGTTGTGGATTTCCTTTGAAAAAATGGCAACAATGTGGAGATTATATTGACTGGTCGGACTTGGGTAGATCTATTTTTGACCGAAAAAGACCATTGGCAGAGGCAACTCAGAAGCGAATAGCAAATGGCATTTTGAAATATATCGTCAACGAAAAACACCCATATATTGTGAAAAGTGAGGATGCACTTGCATTTCTTATTCAATACCACGGAGAAACTAAAGAAGGAACTTCGAGAGGACAGATGCTTACAGAGCCAATCAAAACAATTGATACAAGTAACAGATATGGTTTGGTGATGGCATTTATTACGAAATTTTACAAAACAGGAACAGGTCAGAGCTGTGAAGAACCATTACATACAATTACAACATCCCCAGGGCATTTTGGGGTTGTGTCAGCGTTTTTAGTGAAATATTACGGAACCGGCTGTGGGCAGCCAATAAATAAACCATTAGGAACTATTACTACAAAAGACAGGTTCGGACTGGTGAATGTGTTGATGGTTGAAGGACAGAAGTATATTATCTCTGATATTTTCTTGAGAATGTTGAAACCGGAAGAATTGAAAGTAATGCAGGGATTTCCGGATGATTACATAATCAACAGAGACATAGAATGGAAACCATATTCAAAAAAGGAGCAGGTAGCAAGGATTGGAAACAGTGTTGTGCCGATTATGGCACAGGTCCTTGTACAAGCCAATTGCCCATATCTGATTAAGGGCAAAAGGGCGAAAAACTTGGTTATAGATAGTAGCGGAGAGCAATGTAAATTTGCCATATAAACAAAAAGAAAAGGAGAACAGACAAATGGAACTTAAAGTAAATGAAGTAGAAATTCCTAAAGTAATTGAGTTCAATTACAAGGAATTGAAAAGCGAACTTGAAGAAAAAGTGTCGCACTATGAAACATTAGTGTACACAGATGAACAGATTAAAGAAGCCAAATCCGACAGGACAAATCTTAACAAACTGAAAAAAGCCCTGAATGACGAGCGCATCAGGCGAGAGAAAGAGTATCTGCAGCCATTCAATGTATTTAAGGCACAGATAAATGAGATTATCGGGATTATTGACAGACCTATTACGGTCATTGATTCCCAGGTAAAGGCATACGAAGAAAAACAGAAGCAGGAAAAAAGAGCAGCTATTGAAGAAGTGTTCGGAACAATCGGTTTTCAGACTTTTGTTACATTGGACATGATATTCAACGATAAATGGCTTAACGCTTCAACGTCATTGAAATCTATCGAAGAGGAAATGAAACAGTTAATGTACCGCTTTAGTACTGACCTCTTGACACTAAACAATCTGCCAGAATTTGGCTTTGAAGCAGTAGAGGTATATAAAACTACACTTGACATAAATAAAGCTATCAGTGAGGCACAGAGAATGTCACAGATAGCGAAGGCAAAGGCGGAAAAGGAAGCAGAGCAGGCAAGATTGAAAGCAGATCAGGATGCAGCAATGGAAAGAATGATTGCTGAAGAAGAAGCAAAAAAAGAAGCTGATGCAACAAGTTCCAAAATAGAACAGGTTGAACCGGTGGCTGATGCCCCAAAGCAATGGATTAAATTTCAGGCATATATGACAGTAGAGCAGGCAAAAGGCTTAGGTCAGTATATGAAATCCGCAGGGATTGAATATAAAGCACTTTAAAGGAAGGAGGATGAACAATGACAGGAATAATTATCACATCAATTATATGTGGCACAATTCTTTGCGTTTTCGGTATCACTTTCATTGCACGTCAGAGACAGAAAAAGAAGTCTGCTAAGGTGTTAGGAGGAATATTGAAAACAATCTTTGATGAAAAAGAAAGCGAGGACTAAACATGATTTTATGTGACATAAAAAATGGAAGAACTACAATATCCGGACCTGCAGTAATAATCTGCGGAGAGTTAGAAGAAATTATTAGGAAAGTGAATAAAAGTTTCATTGATATGCTTGGAAAAGAGGGTGCAGAAGAGATGATGCACGAAATATTTAACAATGCACTGCTTTCCGAAGAAGAAAGAGACAAAAAAGCCAATAGAGATATTGAAGAAGCTGACTCAGAATTAAATAGAGATTTTGAAAAATTCTTAAGTGGATTATTCACAGAGTAAAGGAAGGCGAAAAAAATGGTAAATAATACATTAGCAAAGAGACCAGTAAAGACAACGTTTAGTGCATTCCTCGCAAAAGACGCAGTCAAGAATCAGATTAACAGCATAGTAGGCGGCAAGGATGGACAGCGATTCATCAGTGCCATTGTATCAGCAGTAAGTGTGAATCCTGCATTACAGGAATGTGACAACAGCACAATTCTTTCAGGGGCATTGCTTGGTGAATCCCTGAAGCTGTCCCCTTCCCCACAGCTTGGACATTACTATTTAGTCCCATTCAATGACAAAGAAAGAGGAAAAGTAGCCACTTTTCAGCTTGGATATAAAGGATATATTCAGCTTGCTATCCGTTCGGGACAGTATAAGAAACTCAACGTTATGGCAATCAAAGAGGGTGAATTGGAGTTCTTTGACCCGCTCAACGAGGACATTAAAATCAACCTCATGATTAATGATTGGGACGCAAGAGAAGAAGCCCCAACAATCGGATATTACGCCTTTTTTGAACTTACAAACGGCTTCCGTAAAGCTATTTATTGGAGTAAAAAGCAAATGGAAGCACACGCTGATAAGTATTCGCCAGCTTTTAGCAAAGAAGCAACTGTTGTCAAGAATAAATTCGGCGAAAAAACAAAAGTATCTTTTGCTGACTATGAAGCGGGCAATTACGATTCAAAAGATGCTTGGATGTACTCTTCATTTTGGTATAAAGACTTTGACGGCATGGCGTATAAAACAATGCTTAGACAGTTAATAAGCAAGTGGGGAATCATGTCAACAGATATGCAGCAGGCGTTCAGTTCGGATATGACATTTGAAAATGCGGACGGCTCAAGGAATTATGTTGAAACGGAAGAAGATGTTATTGACATAGACCAGGCAGAACCGGTTCAGAGCGAACAGGAACAGCAGAATGAATTAGAACAGGCAGCAGAACCAGCACAGGACGTAGCATCCGCCCTGTTTGGTAATCAGTAAAGTATTTTGGTTGAAACACCTTAAGAAACTATTGTTGTAGACACTTGAAAATCAATATATCACAAAAGCGTTTCAAGACCTCTATTATCCCCAAGGCAGGTGGCGGTTGCTTCCTGCCTGATATTAAGGAGAAAAAAATGGCTTACAGATACAGCGGCAGCAAGTATGGTAGCAAAAAAGTTGAAATTGATGGCATTGTCTTTGATTCCAAAAGGGAAGCAAAAAGGTATCAGGAATTGGTTTTGCTTGAAAAAGTAGGAGCAATCAGCAATCTTCAAAGACAAGTGAAATATATCCTGATTCCTGTGCAAAGAGAACCCGACATTATTGGAAAACGAGGTGGAAGAAAGCCAGGGAAACTGATTGAAAAAGAATGTGCATATTATGCTGATTTCACCTATTTTGACAGAGATAAGCAGGAAACTATTGTGGAAGATACAAAGGGAATGAGAACAACGGAATACATAATCAAAAGGAAATTGATGTTACATGTGTATGGCATCAGAATCAGAGAAATATAGAAAGTAGGTGTGAAAAATGAGTGAATTACAAACAACACAGGACCTTGTTAAAGAAATCTTAAAGACATCCCCCAAGGCGAGAAATTCAGATAATTATTTGTTATATGCAGTATATGCCACGATTGGTAGGAGACATAACATTGATATAGATCACATGTCAGTTCCAAAATTCTTTCTGAACATGAAAGAATATGGATTTCCTTCCCCGGAGACTGTCAGACGTACAAGGCAGAAAATACAGGCAGCACACCCGGAGCTGGCAGGAATTGAGGACGTGGAAGCAATGAGAGAGTTGAGAGAAGAAACATTCAGGAATTACGCAAGGGGGCATATTGTTTGATGGATTCAGAGATTGCAAGAAATGGTTCGGGTTATTATGACCCGACAGCTTTTGAAGCAATGAAAAATATTATTAAAAAGGTAAAGGTGTACAAAATGAAACATGGCGAAATTTGGGAAATACAGCAGAATAATGGAGAGTTCAAGAACGTGATTGTTCTTGCTTCACACAATGACATTGCACAGGTGCTTCATATTAGCAAATATGGTGGTGACAACAGCATTGAAGTAAATTGCCAGGGCATCAGCTTCACTGATCCACGCAAGATTCAATATGCCTTTAATGATAACTTCACTAATTACATCCGCACTTTAAAGGATGAGGAATTTGAAGCAATTATGGATGCTGTGGCGGAAGGACTTGGTCTTGTAACATCATATGAAAAAGCTGTTGAACCGGTACAGGAAGAATGGCATCCAATTCCTGAAGTGCTTGAGAGATTACCTTTTGATGGTGAATCAGAAGAACTTATCAAGGCAAAGACTGAAAGAGATGTTTACAAGGACTTATATGAAAACCTGCTTGCTGATGTGATGAAGGGATGATTGCAGCCCCTACTACTACATTGAAGAATATAAAATGAAAGGCAGAAATTATGTGCGAATCAATAGAAGAAGCAATGCAATATCTGAAAGGGTATTGCAATAAGCACCCGACCTGTGAGGGTAGAAGTGGCTGTGGATGCAGGCTTTACAGTTCGGCTACAAAACAATGTTTCTTATACAACAGTCCAATCCCGGCAGATTGGGAAATAATGACAGAAAGTGAAGGCAATAGTGATGCGGGGTAGGGAATGTATAACATGCACTCACATAATAACGTGTAAAGGCAAGGCTTCCCCAGCACCGTGCTTGAACTACGAAGAAAGGAAGAAGAAAGATGGCGGAAAAAAGAATGTTTTCAATGAAAATAGTAGACAGTGACCCATTTAAAGAAATGCCTTTGTCTGCACAGGCCTTATATTTCCATTTGGTAATGAATGCTGATGACGAAGGATTTCTGAATAATGCAAAAAGTGTTCAAAGGTCAATAATGGCATCTGATGATGACATGAAGCTGCTAATTGCCAAGGACTTCGTCATACGTTTTGAGTCTGGAATAATGGTTATCAAACATTGGAAGATGCACAACACTATTCAGCCGAGTAGACTCAAACCTACTCAATATATAGAGGAGCGAAAACTCCTTGAAGTGAAAGAAAACAAGTCTTACACCTTGAATTTAGGCCATGTTTCACCATTGCCGACAGATTGTCAACAAAATGACAGCGAATGTCAGCAAAATGACGCAGAGATTAGATTAGAAGAGATTAGATTAGAAGAGTGTAGTGTAGTAGAGAGCGAGCCTACGCAACCGGCATCCACCATAACTTCAGCCACTTATAAATCTCTCATAAAACAGTATGGGAAAGAATTTGTTGATGAACGAATTGAACGTGCGAAGATGTACAAAGGAACGAACAACCTTGATACTGTTGCTAACTGGTGTGCCGAAGATTTCAAAAGACAGAAAACAAAGCATAAACAGAACACCTTCAATAGTTTTCCACAACGTCCTTATGATTTTTGGGATAACAATGATGATTTGATTGTAATTAATCAGCCCAATGATAGTTCCTGATTAATTTAACAATAAAACTATAACTTGAAAAAAGGAGAGACAATTACAATGGCAATTATTGATGACGCAAAAACACCATACGAGAAAGCAATAGCACAATTTTTAGAAAAGCAGAGACATGTAAATAACTTTCTTGATGAACAGCTGAAAAAGAATACAAGAACACTTAACCAGTGCTGGGAATATATCAGGAACATGGCAAAAAGCAAGGCTCAAAATGGTTGTGCAATGATTGAGGACTCAGTAGTATATGGCTGGGCAGAAGACTTCTTCACAATGGCAGAAGAAGAATATAAAAAATTGAATGTAAAAAAGAGCAAAAAATCCGGAAATAAATCTTCAGAGAAAAGTGAAAACAGAGAATCTGAAAAAAAGAAAACAAAAGAAGCCATAAAAGAGAACAAGGTACAGAATAAAACGGAAGCAATAGCAGGACAGACATCCTTGTTTGACTTCCTGGGTGAATAAATGACTCGCCGGGCAAGACTCCAAATGATTGAGGAACAGATGAATAAATTCACTAAACCTATTCCGGATGATTATTTGGAATTTTCGGACAAGGCAGTATTTAAACATAACAACTATATGATGTATTCCAAAGAAAAAGATTATGCACATTGTACCGGGTGCAATATGTCATTCGTATATGAGCAGGTACGTTCGTATAGCAACAACAGAACGCACATGAAGCACAACCGGAATGTATGGTGTCCTTTTTGTTCTAGATGTGTAAAAGCAAAGTCTATGGGATATATCAGAAATGGTTTTGAAGATGTTGCATGGAGCGGAATAATAGAAGTCAATGAAGATAATGTGCTCGTAAGATATATACGTCACATAAAAAAATATAATACAGATGGTTCGTATAACACATATTTGTGCGAAAAAGAGAGATCTGTTATCAGTAAAAATGATACAAGTACATTTGGTTATTATGATGATGGATGGGCATATTACAGAAAACCATATAATCAATGGTCAGGACCGGGAATATACAGAGAACCGGTAAATGGACTAGTTATATATAATACAAGCATTGATGCTGAATTAACAAATACCGCTTGGAGATATTCTGCAGTAGATATGTATATGGAGCATATTAGGGAATACGATCAGAAAGATTGGTTATATTCAGATAGCCATCTAAAAATTAAATCTCCATATGATATCCAATGGTACTTATCTACTTACATTGATTATCCTTTTATAGAAAAAATTGTGAAATTAAAACTCTTTGCTCTTTTAGATGAGCTGCCGGATTATCGCATAAAGGCATATCTTGATATCAACCAGGAAGAAATGCATAAGATTCTTAAGCTTACAAAAAACAACTGCAGGTATTTTATTAGATACAATGGAGATTTTAATTACCTTAAACTGCTGCAACAACTCAATTACTACCAGCTTACTGATGAACAGGCTATGGATTTATGGATGATAAGAGGACGTAGTCCGGCAAGCGATATAAAAGATATTGCAAGATATATGTCCTTGGATAAGGCGATTCAGATGTACAAGTCTTATTCGTCAACATATACGGACTATCTTGTAATGTGTCACAAAGTCGGACTTAATATGAAGGATAAATCAGTGCTTTTTCCGGCAGATGTTAATAAGGCTCATGATGAGATTGTGAAGGCCTACAATGAAAAAAAAGATGAAATATCAAAGTTGAAATTTGATGAGATAAGCACCCATGCAGATAAATATCTGTTTGAAAATGAGCAATTTAAAATTGTTGTTCCGAAGAAAACTGAAGATCTATTGCGTGAAGGAAAGACACTTCATCATTGCGTTGGAACGTACGTTGACAAAGTTGTACAAGGTTTAACAATGATATTGTTTATCAGACAGAAAAAGCAGCCTGACAAACCATATTTTACGCTTGAATGGAGAGATGGAGAAGTTATTCAATGTCATGGATTTGACAATTGTAACCCAGATGCGGATGTGAATGACTTTGTAACAGAGTTTAAAAAGAAAATGGATACTAACAATAAAGAGATTGCAGAAAAGTTAAAGGCAGGTGGAGAAGATGAGTGACAAACAGACCAATGCCGACAGGATAAGGAATATGTCGGATGAAGAGTTGCTTGATTTTATATGTTCGATTGAAACTTATGAAGAGGGTAGCGTTATGACTATTGAAAACAGCAGTGCACTGTGTTCAGTCACAGATGTGAAAAAATGGCTTCAATCAGAAGCAGAATAGGAGGAATATGAGTAGCAGTTATTGGAATTATGAAGATGATGAGAATATCATCTGCCCCTATTGTGGTGAAGAATACGAACCGTCTTATGAAGATACATACATAGGCGATGATTGTGTTGATTGCTACACCGAAGATACCAACACATACACTTGCGAGAAATGTGGCAAGAAATTCACAATGTATGGCTATCAAGCCGGGTGGAAATACCATACCGAAACGATTGACGGAGAAGCGCCAGAGGAAGAAATTAAAGATTTGCAAGAATAGGAGAAAATATGAAGTATATAAGCAATGCAAAATATGGAGAGCCTGTTGAAACAGGAACTATCTACAGAAGTAACAACAGAAGATTAGGTATATGTGTTCACACGGTATGCGGTTGTGGAGAAACACTATACATGAATTGTCGGGCACTAGGTATTGCGGACAAAAGATTAAACAGTACATCTGTAATAGCTGCGATAAATGAAGCACAATCATTAGTGAAGCGTGAGCTTGATTTACTTAGCAAGGAACTTAATTCAATATTGAATAGCGAGATAGAAATATCAAGGTATTAGAATTATAGAAGATGGAACAGGAGGACAAACAATGAGAATAATTGATGCAGATAAGTTTAAAAAACAAATTGCTGGCATGGCTATTGTGAATGGTTATTCAGCTCAAAAAGTCAATAAGATGTGTGAATTGATTGACGAACAACCGACCGCCTATGATGTGGATGCGGTTGTGGAACAGTTGAAAGAATGGACTTTTAACGCAGATGTGAACATTGGTGACGGAACGATGATGAATCATAACTTGATAGTAAGCAAAAACGCAATCGAGATTGTGAAAGGCGGTGGTGTAGATGCGAAAACTGATTCCTAAATCCGTAAGGAAACAGGTGTATGCGAAATACAATGGGCATTGTGCCTATTGTGGCTGTGAAATACCGGAGAAAGGCTTCAACGTAGACCATTTGCATTGCCTTAGAAATTATGAATACACAGAAATAGACGTGCATGATATCAAAAATCTTATGCCGTCCTGTGGTTCGTGTAATCGCTACAAGGCAACAATGGATTTAGAGACATTCAGAAAAGAACTGCAAAAAATACCGAACCGGCTGAAAAGAGATGTGTGTACATACAATATAGCCTTGAGGTATGGCATGGTAAAGGAAAATAGAGAACCTATAAAGTTCTATTTTGAAAGAGTAGGTGGCGCAGATGGCAATTAAACCAATTTTATTCAATGCCGAGATGGTTCGGGCAATTCTGGACGGAAGAAAGACCTGCACAAGACGGCTTGTAAAATTCTTGCCGGGAGAGAATTCGCAATGGACTGGATATATCAAAGACGGATTGATGTTGTACAACGGAAGGAATGAGCCTTGCATCAGAAAGGCGCCGTATCAGCTTGGCGATATCTTGTATGTCCGAGAAACATGGATGGATTATGCCGGACTGACAATGTACAAGGCTGATTGCGACAAATACAAGTTAGAAAGCCTAAATTTTGCTGGTTTTGGATGGCACCCATCCATCCACATGCCAAAAGAAGCGGCACGTATATGGCTTAAGGTTACGGATGTGAGAGTAGAACGGTTACAGGATATTACGGAAGAACAAGCATGTATGGAGGGCACAAACCCATGGGACGAAGCGTGCTACGAAAACAATGGGTGGCGTCCAACACTTTCAGACCCGGATAGTGGTGGAGAACCTAATATGGTCGATGGATTTCATAAACTTTGGAACTCCACCATCAAAAAATCCGACCTTGACCGCTATGGTTGGAATGCAAATCCGTGGGTCTGGGTAATAGAATTTGAGCGATGCGAAAAGCCAAAAGAAGAAAACTAAACTGAATTTTACTTCCCGACATTAATATCGGGAACATAGGAGGAAACATGGAAGAAAGATATTTATTTAAGGCTAAAAGGATTGATAACGGCGAATGGGTGCAAGGATGTTATGTTTACGACATTGATAGAGATTGTAGCGAAAGCCTTAATGAATTCGCACATAGAATACGACCTTTATATGCACAGGCATATGCAGAACCTATAGACCCATCTACAATTTGCCAATGCACCGGACTTAAGGATAAGAACGGTAAACTGATTTGGGAAAACGACATTATGGTTGCACACTTAGATGAGGATTCCCCAGAAGATGAGACTTATATAAGAATTTTATGGCGTGGAAGTGGATTTTATTCAAAAGAAAAAGGAAGCGAAGATATGCTGCAAATTAATGAATTGGACCAAGAGTATTTTGAGGTTATCGGCAATATTTTTGATGATAAGGATTTATTTGAAAGAGAGGAATAATATGACAGAAAGTGAAGCAATAGAAGCAATACAGTTTGATTTAAAAATAGGCGGCGAAATACATTCTCAGGTATTATGCAATGCTGTTGGTGTTGCTATACAGGCACTTGAAAAGCAGATACCGAAGAAAGTTAGGTATGAAGATGTTGGTTATGAACAGTACGGCAATGTCAATGTATATGCTTGCATATGTCCATCGTGTGACTTAGAAATAATTAAATTTGATGACAATGATGTTTCTAAAAAATGCGAAAGTGATGATGTAGAAAAAATGTTTCACAGCAGTATGGTGCATCATGCTTATGTTGGATTGAATAATTATTGTAACAGATGCGGTCAAAAATTAGATTGGAGTGATGAAGAATGATTAAAAGCAGAAAGGAGCAGCAATGGAGAGATTAACAGAGCGATTTAAAAATGGTCAAGCGGCAGTTTTAGGATGTGGAAACAACTGCAAATACGATTATAAGTATTGCAATAATTATCTGAAGACTTGTCCTACCATAACAGAGATTTATGAGAAACTCGCTGCCTACGAGGATGCCGAGGAACAGGGCAGACTTATCAAATTGCCCTGCAAGATTGGAGATGAAGTTTACAACATTACTTGGTGGGATGATGTTCAGGAAAAAGTAGTAGTAAAAGGAAAGCCATATTACCGAACAGTCCATAATCACAAGGTAACAAAGTCAACTTTTGATTATTCTGATATAAAAGAATTTGGCAAAACAGTCTTTCTCACAAGAAAAGAAGCCAAAGAAAAACTGAAAGAATTGAGAGGTAGAGAAAATGGCTCAATGGAATAGAAATACAGTGCCGAAATGTGAAAACAAAAAATGTTCGGATGAAGTTTTGGTAACAGTAGAACGCATAGGATATGACGGAAAACTTTATAGAAGAGTTGTTAAAGCAATTTATATTCCTCATCATCATTGTACAGTAGAAGACATGGGATGGGGCATTCCTGATGATTGGGAATATTGTGAAGAACAAGATTCATGGTGGATTCAACAAGGTTGGTATGAAGTGTGTGATTACTTTGAGGACTATTCCTATTCGCAAATTACAGATTGCGTAAAGGCTTGGATGAATTTACCTAAACCATATAAAGAGTTTGGAGGTGGAGAATGATTAGCAAAACAGGTTGCAGTAAGTCAATAACAAAAGAAGATTTGGAATATGAATATAAAAAAGGATTTTCAGATGGTGCAAAAGCAGTATGCGGTCTTATATTGGAAACCCTGAAAGACCAACGCTTTGACATTCTTGACAATTCTAATAATGAAATTGCACTACAGACAATTAATACAAGTATTAAGTCTGTTCAAGATAGGCTTGATAAATACAACAACAATGCAAAACTGAAAAAATTGAGATGCGGAAAGGAGTAGAAGAATGAATGTAAAATCATATTTACTGCAGATTGAAGTTTTACAGACTAAAATTGAGCAGAAAAAGCAGAGAGCAAAAGATTACCGGGAGCTTGCGTTGACTTCGGGCGGGTTCGATTACAGCAAAGAAAGAGTTCAGACCTCTAACCTCGGCGGGCAGATTGAAAATCCGGTAATTCGATACATAGCACTTGAACAAGAAATCAGCGAAGATGTGTTGAAACTTCAGCAAATAAAAGACAAGATAACAGGAGAAATTCACAATGTCAACAATGCAGATTTCATCAAATTGTTGTATAAAAAATACGTTGAATGTGAAAACCTGTGGAGCATTGCTAAAAATATGGGATATTCGTATGACCGGATAAGACACATGCACGGAGAAGCCCTGAAAGAATTTGATAAAAAAAATGAAGTTAGCACAAAATAGCACATTCAAGTGTGATATTATGATAGTGTCGAAAATTAAATATGATTCATAAAAAGGAACTGTGCCATTTGCGGTTCCTTTTTGCTTTGCCTGTCAGTGTGCCTTACTCCTCATATCTGACAGGCAAAGCTTACGGCAAAACAGCAAAGGTTCTGTGATGAATACCTGATTGACCTAAATGCCACACAAGCAGCCATTAGGGCAGGTTATTCTGAAAAGAATGCAAGGAATATTGCAAGTGAAAACTTGGCAAAACCCAACATCAAGGCATATATAGATGAACGGATGACAGAGAAAGAATCTCAGTTGATTGCGACTCAGGATGAAGTCCTGAAGTACCTAACATCCGTATTAAGAGGCGAGAGCCAATCAACAGAGATTGTGGTTGAAGGTACTGGAGACGGATGCAGTGAAGCCCGAACACTTAAAAAAGAACCATCCGAAAAGGATCGGTTAAGGGCAGCCGAACTGCTAGGTAAGCGATATGGATTATATACAGACAAGGTTGAAACAGACGTTGACATGGCCCTGACCGTCAATATAGATTACGGTGATGAAGAATGAATGTGACTGTAAAGATGAATCCGTGTTTCAAAGAAGTAGACCGAAGCACGAAGCGTTATATCGTAATGAAAGGCTCGGCTGGGTCTGGTAAGAGCGTTGACACGGCACAGAATTACATCTTACGACTGATGAAGGATAAAGGCAGGAATCTTGTCTGCATCAGGAAATCGGACATCACCAACCGAGACAGTACATATGCGGAACTGACCGGTGCCATATACCGTATGTTCGGAGAAAAGGCAGACCAATATTGGAACATTAAACAAAGTCCGCTGACATTGACGTGCAGAGCCAATGGAAATCAGGTTATCTTCCGAGGAATGAATGATGATAAGCAACGAGAGAAACTGAAGTCAATCACATTCCAGAAGGGAAAGCTCACGGATGTATGGTGTGAGGAAGCAACTGAGCTGACACAAGCAGATTTTGAGATTATAGATGACCGATTGCGTGGTGAGCTTCCTGAAGGGCAGTTCTACCAGATCAGGATGACATTCAACCCAGTGAATAAGAACCACTGGATTAAGAAGAACTTTTTTGACATCCCGGACCCGAATGTGTTGACGCATCACAGTACATACTTGATGAACCGGTTCATAGATGATGCATACCGTGCCCGAATGGAGAGACGAAAGATTGTTGATCCGGAAGGCTACCAGATATACGGCCTTGGAGATTGGGGCGAAATCGGCGGCATTATTCTGCATAATGTGGAAATCAGGGAATTATCACAGAACCTTGATGATTATGATGATATTGCAATCGGACAGGACTTCGGATTCAACCATGCGAACGCTATTCTGCTGCTTGGCATCAAGGATGACAATATATACATCCTGAAGGAAGTGTATGTATTCGAGAAAGAAACGTCGGAAATCATTCCACTTGCACAGGCAGCAGGGATTCCACAAAACAAGGAAATGTGGTGTGACTCCGCAGAGCCTGACAGAATCAAAATGTGGAAGAACGCAGGATATAGGGCAAAACCGGTTGAAAAGGAAAGAACAAACGAAAAGAAGTATCAGACAGCACAGATTGACTGGTTGAAGGGTATTGTCCGAAAAGATAAGGCCATTAAACGTATGATATATATTGACCCGTCCTGTACCAACACCATTAAGGAAGTACAGCAATGGAGATGGAAGAAGGATCCGGTTACCGGCGAGTATATGGATGAACCGCTGGCGGTTATGGATGATGCAATGGCGGCGCTCCGGTACGGGATAGAGCGCTGGCGTAAGATGCGTAAATGGCTGATATAGAAGGAGAAGTGAAATGTTAAAACCTGATGAGATAAAAGTGATTATTGAAAGCGATAAAACATCCGAGCAAAAGTGTTTTGCAAGAATAGGAGAACGATACTATGACGGCGATCATGATATATTGCGGTACAGGATGTTTTACTACAATTCAGATGGCGAGCTCGTCGAAGATAGGACCAGAAGCAATGTCAAAATACCGCATCCGTTCTTCACAGAGCTTGTTGATCAATGCACACAATATGTTCTCTCTGGGGAGCGTATAGTCGTGGCCAATGATACAGCATTGCAGGAGTATATGGATGAGTATTTCAACAACAACGAAAGCTTCATGACGGATTTGGCAACATGCATAGATGATATGCAGATTAAAGGATTTGCATATATGTATGCTTACAAAAACAAGAAAGATAGAACAGCATTTGCGGCAGCGGATCCGATTGATGTAATAGAAGTGCGGGAGAAGGATACGGATGACGGATGCGCCTATACAATATATCACTATATTGACCGTATAGACAAAGGTAGGAAGATAGTAAAGCGGATACAGGTATGGGATGACAAGCAGACATGGTACTATGTCCAAGTGGACGAAGGCGAAATTCTATTGGATGAGAATGAACCGATAAATCCAAAGCCGCATGTACTCTATACCAAGGACGGGGATAAAACGAAGTCAACATATTTTGAAAACTTCGGATATATACCATTTATCATTGTGGAAAACAACAAGAAAAGGTTTTCATCACTCCGGCCTGTCAAGGCAATAATAGATGACTATGACCTTATGGCATCCAGTCTTTCAAATAACCTGATAGATTTCGATTCTCCGTTATATGCAATCAAAGGATTTCAAGGTGATAATCTGACGGAACTGCAAACCAATCTTAAGACTAAGAAGATGGTTGGACTTGATGAAAATGGAGAAATAGACGTCAAGACAGTAGATGTTCCTTATCAGGCCAGACAGGCAAAGCTGGAACTTGACGAAAAAAATATATACCGGTTTGGAATGGGATTGAATACAGCCGGCTTAAAAGACACATCAGCGACAACAAACATAGCCATCAAGGCAATGTACTCACTGCTTGACTTGAAAGCCAAGAAGGTTGAAAAGAACCTTAAAAAGCTGCTTCGTAAACTTGTGGAAATAGTTGTTGATGAGATCAATAAAATGAATGGCAAGGCATATCAGCCGGAAGATGTTCATTTTGAATTCACGCACGAAGTCATGAGCAACGCACAGGAAAACGCACAGATTGAATTGACGGAGGCACAGCGGCAGCAGTTAGTAATAAACACAATTATGTCTTTGGCAAATATGTTAGATGACGAGACGATTATCCAATTAATCTGTGATGAATTGGACATTGATTATGAGAAAATCAAGGACAAGCTGCCGAAGGATGAAGAAAAGGATACGGCGGATGCCAAGAAGCTGTTGGATGGAGTTGTGACGAATGAATAAGCGGCAGAAGAAAGTATTGCAAGCACAATTGAATAGCGAGGAAGAGGTAATTGCACAGTTAAAAAGTACATATGAGCAGGCTCTTGGCGATTGTGAAGCAAAGATACAAGAGCTGTCAATGCGTGCAGATCTTGAGCCAGAGAATATACAGTCAATCATATATCAGAAGCAATACCAGGAAGCAATCAAAGCGCAATTGGAAGGTGCTCTGGCAAATCTGCAATCAAATTCATATGCAACTGTATCTGACTATCTGACACGGAGCTATCAAGAAGGATATCTCGGAGCAATGTATGATATGCAGGGTCAGGGAATCCCGCTCGTGATGCCGATAGACCAAGAAGCTGTGACAAGAGCAGTAATGCTTGACACTAAACTTTCTACGTCATTGTATAACAGAATGGGCGAGGATGTGAAGATACTTAAGAAAGCTGTGCAACAGGAAGTATCAAGAGGCATTGCACAGGGTATGACATGGAACTATATCGCATCAAATCTTGCACGGAATATGAAGCATACACCGTTTCAGAAGGCTTATAGCAACTCAATAAGGATTGCTAGGACAGAAGGACACCGTATTCAGAATAGTGCAGCATTGGACGCACAGAAGAGGGCGAAAGACCGTGGGGCAGATGTCATGAAACAGTGGGATTCAACCTTGGATGGAAGAACAAGACCTGAACACAGAGAATTAGATGGACAGATACGAGAAGTAGGTGAGATGTTTGAAGTTGCAGGATATAAGGTAGAAGCTCCCGGCATGTTCGGTGATCCGTCACAAGACTGTAATTGCCGTTGCTGTTTGAATCAGATGGCAAAATGGCTACTTGATTGCGGAATTGATAAAATGGATAATTTCACAAAAAAAACAGTCAGTTTTGAATCCCCGGAAGAGTATGAGGAGTGGAAGAAAACATACTGGTCAGATGAAAATATTGCCTATATGAATTATGTTACAGAAATGGAGAACAAATACGGCAAGAACTTTGAGAAGATGATTAATTCCATGACCGATAAGGAATATGAGAAATATAAGCGGTTGCTGGATAACAATCCGATGTATAAGCCGAAAACTGTACTTGTAAAAGACAGTAAAAATGTTAGAATGGAATTAAATAAAGATATTGCGTCTACAAATACACAAATAGATAAACTGAAAAATCAGTTTAAACAATTGACAGATGGATATTCGTATGATGAGTGGTATAGAGA
>ERZ1034952.1377-NODE-1377-length-19912-cov-17.176260_pt1 | contig 19912 bp, 17 predicted proteins | sample MGYA00520625_ERZ1034952 | MGnify/ENA primary metagenome ERZ1034952 (study PRJEB33766, sample SAMN09781773) | gut metagenome | biome: gut microbiome | host: Homo sapiens | place: Madagascar | study: EMG produced TPA metagenomics assembly of the PRJNA485056 data... | reverse complement strand
TAATATCTTCCTGTAATTCCTCTTATTTGTCCTTCTTCATGTTCACACCGGCAATGCGGATGTTTACATCTGAGCAGGTCAGTCCTGTCATATACTCGATGGCATTTTTCACCTTCTGCTGTACTGCCTGGCAGGTGGTGGGGATATTGTAGTCGTACTCCATGGTCACTGCCAGATCCACGGTCACATTCTTGCCCTGTACTTCCACCTTAACGCCCTTGGTAAGGTTCTTCACACCTACCTTGCTCATGAGTTCGTTGGTGATATTGCCTGCCATGGCACTGACACCGTCTACTTCCGTAGCTGCCAGGGATGCGATCATTGCTACTACATCATCTGCGATCTGTACCGTACCGATGCTCTCATCTTCCTTTAATACCAGGTTCTTCTTATCTATTTCTTTTTCCATGATAGCTGATCCTCCTAATAATAACTAATTAGTTACAGTATACCAAATCCTTATTCATTTGTCACCCAAAAAGTCAAGGATAATTGTTTGCCATTCTGCGCATAAGCAATGGTACTACTGTTTTCCGGCATATAGGAAAAGATCTCCTGCTCATCGATCAGCACCCTGCAGATCTCCCGGTAGCATTCCTCATCCGCGCATTTTAATGTGATCTCCGTCCTGCCGCTCTCCCATGCCCTGTCGAAGATGCTCTGCATCTGTTCTGCATCATATGACGTAAAATATACGCCTTCCCTGACATAATAATTTGCCTGCGTGGCAGTGCATTCCGGCATAGCTACCACACTTTCGATGCGGTGGGTGCGAAGCAGCTCCTGCGTGGTCACACACAGATAATCATAATTGATCTCCGGTAATTCTTCCTGCCCACTGCCATCCTCCATTCGATAGGAGGCATCTCCCCAGGTCGTATCCACATAATAATAGTCACCATCCACCCGCACCAGATTCCATGCATGCGCCTCTCCGGTGTCCACTGTTCCCTGTACCAGCGTGCACATCACTCCCAGCCGGTTCAACAGATACTGTGTTGCTTTGGCATATCCCTGGCAGACCGAAGAATTCCCTAAAAATACCGAGGCAATGTTCTGATTGTCCGAAGCATTCAGATCATAATCCGTGAAAAATATGATTTTCTCATAGACTGCTTTTACTTTATCATATTCCGATGCATCCGACGGGATATCCAAAAGCCATTCCGATGCCCTCTCACGGATCTCTTCCGCCTTTCTTACTGCTTCTTCCCCAGGCAGCGAATAGGTCCCGGCAAAATCGATCCCTACCGTCCGGTCCCCTCTGGAATATTTGGTGTAGGTGTATCCCGTAGTATAAAAGATCTCGGGATGATCGATCAGCACGCACTGGAAGATCCGGTCGATATCCTGCTCGTCCAGTCCCTGTTCGATGGGCTCTGTGGACAGTTTTACCGTATCGGTCATCTCTCCCAGGGCCTGCTCGATCTCTCCGTACCAGATCTGTTCCTGTGCGTCCAGACTCTCGTATGCAAAACGAGAGCCTCCCTCATCTAAGAGGGAACAGCTCTCTGTATTATCGCTTTCTGCGGTCGTCTTCTCCGCTTCCTGTCCGGGCAGACTGTCGATCTCCTCTACGGGCAGTACAATGGTCTGCGGCACTTCCGACAGGATCTCCTCCGAGGAGCATCCCGTCAAAAACAGCAGCATGAAAAGTGCGATATATAATTTTTTAAATCTTCCCTGAAACATTTCCCGCATTCTATCCCCTGCACATGTGTTATCTCGTTCTCTCAGGTATATTTCCGGTATCAGTTACGTCCAAACTCTGTCAGCACCAGCCCTTTATTACGGTCCAGGGTCATGCCGATGCTCCAGGAATTAACGAACAGAAGCAAAGGATTCCCTTTCATGTCCTTAACCTTCTTCATATCGGAAGTTCCGGACAATTTGGCAAGGTCGATCTCGTCCTTGTTCTCGATCCAGCGGATGTGCTCATAAGGCAGGTTCTCCAGACGGATCTCCACGTTATATTCGTTCTCCAGGCGGTACTTCAATACATCGAACTGCAGTACACCTACCACGCCGACAATGATCTCTTCCAGACCGGTATTGAACTCCTGGAAGATCTGAATGGCACCTTCCTGGGCAATCTGCTCCACGCCCTTAACAAACTGTTTTCTCTTCATGGTATCTACCTGGCGCACTCTGGCGAAATGCTCGGGTGCGAAGGTAGGAATGCCCTCGTACTGGAACTTCTCCTTTGGCATACACAGGGTATCTCCAATGGAGAAAATACCGGGGTCGAACACACCGATAATATCTCCGGCATAAGCCTCATTTAATATCTTACGTTCGTCCGCCATGATCTGCTGGGGCTGGGATAATCTCATCACCTTATTGCCCTGCACATGACGTACTTCCATATTTGCATCGAATTTGCCGGAGCAGATACGCATAAATGCGATACGGTCTCTGTGTGCCTTGTTCATATTCGCCTGAATCTTGAATACAAAGGCGCTGAACTCATGCTCCGTAGGATTGATCATTCCGATGTCCGCTTTTCTGGGCAGTGGTGTGGTAGTCATATTCAGAAAATGTTTTAAGAAGATCTCAACACCGAAGTTGGTCAATGCAGATCCGAAGCATACCGGGGTCAGGTTACCCTTCTGTACTTCATCCAGATCAAACTCTGCACTGGCGCCGTCCAACAGTTCCACCTCGCCTAACAGCTTGTCCGCTGCGTCCTCTCCGATCAGTTCCTTCAGATGCTCTTCATCCTGAATAGGGATCTCGGTGGATGTTCCTTCCTTCGTTCCCTTCTCAGTATCGGAATAAGCGATCACACACTTTTTCTCACGGTCATAGACACCCTGGAATCCCTTGCCTGAGCCAATAGGCCAGTTGATGGGGCAGGTAGCAATACCCAGCTCCTTCTCGATGTCATCTAACAGCTCAAAGGTATCTCTGGCTTCACGGTCCATCTTATTGATAAAAGTGAAAATAGGGATCTTACGCATGACGCAGACCTTGAACAGCTTTCTCGTCTGTGCCTCAACGCCCTTGGATGCATCAATGACCATGACTGCGGAATCCGCTGCCATCAGGGTACGGTAGGTATCCTCGGAGAAATCCTGATGCCCCGGAGTATCCAGGATATTGATGCAATAACCGTCATATTCAAACTGCAGCACGGAAGATGTTACAGAGATACCTCTGTCTTTCTCGATCTGCATCCAGTCGGACACCGCATGTCTCGCCGTTGCTTTACCTTTTACACTTCCCGCCAGGTTGATGGCTCCTCCGTAGAGCAGGAACTTCTCGGTCAGTGTCGTCTTACCGGCATCCGGGTGGGAGATAATGGCGAAAGTACGACGGCGGTTGATCTCTTCTGTATAATTATTACTCACTACTATAGTCCTCCAAATATATCTTAAAATCTGTTTTCGCAGCTTTCGGTAATCTGCTTTCTATGACGGATCTGCCTTTAATACAGAGTTTCCTTCAAATTCCGGGGTGATCCCGAAGTAATCCAGTACCGTAGCTCCGATATCGGAAAAGGTCGGTCTCGTTCCGCGGCTGCCCGGTGTCACAGGGGCACCATACATAATAAACGGTGTATATTCCCTGGTGTGATCCGTGGTGGCCTTATAGGCGGGATCACAGCCGTGGTCTGCTGTGATCATGAGAATATCCTCAGGCTTCATATGCGCCTGAATCTCCGGCAGCTTCTCATCAAAATAAGCCAGTGCCTTCGCATAACCGTCCACATCTCTTCTGTGACCGTAGAGCATATCGTAATCTACTAAATTAATAAAGCAGAGTCCTTCAAAATCCTTATCCAGATATTCCAGAGTCCGCTCGATACCTTCCGCATTACCGGAAGTGTATACATGCTCGGTAATTCCCTTGCCTACGAAAATATCCTGAATCTTGCCCACAGCAATAACATCCCTGCCGGCAGCCTTCAGTTGGTCTAACATGGTAACTGCGGGAGGCAGCAGGGAAAAATCATGTCTTCTGGGGGTACGGGTATAATGTCCACTCTCACCAATGAAAGGTCTGGCAATGACACGCCCCACACCGTGCTCTCCCTGCAGGATCTGTCTGGCAATACGACAATAGTCATATAACTGTTCCACGGGAACCACATCCTCATGCGCGGCGATCTGGAACACACTGTCCGCAGAAGTATATACGATCAATTTGCCGGTGCGCACATGCTCGTCCCCGTAATCTGCAATGACCTGTGTGCCGGAGTAAGGCTTGTTGCACAGAACATCTCTACCGGTACGGATACGGAACTCTTCCAGTACCTCCTCGGGAAATCCGTCCGGATAGGTAGGCAGGGGCTTGGGAGAATAAATACCTGCGATCTCCCAGTGTCCGATGGTAGTATCCTTTCCACGGGAACGCTCTGTCATACGGGCATAAGCTGCCATGGGATGCGTTGTCTTCTCTCCGACTTCCACACCGTCGATGTTAAACAGCCCCAGGTCTCTCATATGATCCATATGGAAATAGGAACTTTTGGATACACTTCTTAAAGTATTCACATGGATATCACCGTAAGCTCCGGCATCCGGCATTTCACCGATACCGAAGCTGTCCAGTACAATTAAAAAGACTCTCTTCATATATATATTCCTCATCCGCACATTTTCTTCGAAAATGGCTGCCTGCTCATGTGGTACGGCTCTCGAATCTCCGGATGCTCTCGCAAGCAAGCTTGCATCGCACCATCGATTCTCGACCCTTGGTATCATAACATATATTCTTTCTCATGTACACAAAAATATCACTGTGTAATGGTGCTGATAACGATATTTTCCGCCGCGATATCCGTCTTTCTTTTTACAATGTCTTCGATCTGTGCCCGCTGTACATCGGACAGTTCCGCTGCATTGACCACGACATCCACAGCATCCCCGTTGATGCTGACCACCGCTTCACTAAATCCCTTCGCCTGCAGCAGTACCTCCGCCGCGGCTTCTTTTTCGGCAATCTCTGTCATATGTACCATACTATCCACTGCTTCCTGCTTCTGGGCATCACCAAGTTCCGTACTATTTATGATCTCCAGCAAAGTCTCTTTGTTCCGGGCTCTGGTCTGTTCCTTGGACAGTCTCGCCGCGGACAACACCTCCACTGCGTTGGTTCCGGTCAGTACCGCCTCGCCGGGAATCTCCCCCTCGTCCGGTGTTGCCTCCGCCACCTGCATATCCTCATCCAGATAATCCTCCATAACGATCTCCACATCCGAATCCAGACTTTCTATATCTGTGACAATATCCGTAGAATCCACTGCACTGAGATCTTCTGTATTGTCCGATGTCAGATACTCCTTTTCCAGGTTGGTCCCCGCAAATTGCAGATAACCTGCAATGGCTATCATAATGGCAAGTGCGGTAATCATAAGCTGATTCTTCTTAATTAAGTTTTTCACTGCGTTCCCCTTTTCCAAAGGCCTGTATCTGCCTTCTTGATTTTATACTCTATTGTATGTACCCGCCCTGACGGATATGTTTCCTGCGGTTTATTTTTCCAGCACCTTGACTTTGTGGGCTTCCACGCCAAAAAGTGCCTGGACGACCTGCGTAATCTCGCCGGTCATATTGCCCTTTCCGGCTCCTTCCGCCACCACCAAAACCCCTTCCACTTTGGGGGTGATCGTCTTCACTACAAAGGGAGAGCCCTGACTGCCCTCCTGATACACCGTCTGATATCCGGTGTTTGATGAACTCACGGTGCGGGTTCCTCCCGCGGAATCCTGTTCCTCTGTCTGGGAGCGTTCCGCGGTCATATCTTTCTCAACGATCCTTTCCTCCGAGGATTCCAGTGTGATCATGACCTCCACCTCTCCCACACCCCGAACGGATTCCAGCATTTTTTTCAGTTTCCCCTCCAGATAGGCAGCATATTCTTCCGTGCTGTCTGCCGTCACGGCATGCGTCCCGACATCCACCGTCTCCTGCTGTGCCACGTTCTGCTGTCCGGAGGACGTTAAAATTCCGGCATTGTACTGTTCTGTGATCTCCATGCCTGTATCCGTCGCCGCGGGATCTTCTTTTTTCACCGGAAGAGCGACGATAAACAAAAGAACACCTAGCAGCACCAGGATCAGCAGATTGTCCCGCCGGAACCATTTCGGTGGTTCTAAACCGCTTGCACCTATGCTGCCTGTGATCTTTTCCCAGAATTCTCCCACTGCTTCTCACCTCTTTTTCTTTTTTCCCTGACTTATCCCTTTTTCCCCGTTATTTTCCATAAACTTTCGACGGACTTCTCCATCATTCCAGCCGGACCTGTGGAATTTCCACACAGATCCCGTCATCTTCTGTATTTTCCGTACCCGTTTTCTTTTGTTCCGTGGGCTTTCCCTCCGGAGCCTCCTCTGCTTCCTGCACCACGGCAGCAGCCGTTTGCCCGATCTCTTCCTGTGACTGCTTTGCCTGCTCAGAGGCCCGGTTCAGTACCGACTGCAGTTCTTCTGTAAATTCCTCCACCTGTGCCTGTGCATTCTGTTCCACTCCCCCACCGAAAACAGTTAGAACCGGCTGCAGCAGCTGGGTCAAAAGCATCACGGACAATAACAGTTTTAAATATTTCTCATAAGCTTCCTTGGGTCTGAAATGAACGATGGTCTGGGCACAGATCAGAAAAATCCCAGCCTGTCCAACGACCCGGTATAACCACTGCATCTGCTCACCCTCCTTTGCTTCCCGTTGCCAAAAGTGCCAGTGTGATCAAAAACAGAAGCATCGCCGTCCCCGCAGTGCGGAACAATAACATCCCGGCATTGCCCATACGATCCGTACAATTGGTCACTCTCTTATCACTGACGATCCCCATAAAAGCTGCCGCGCCTTTGATAAAAACCGCAGTAAGCAGAATCTGTAACAGGGGAACGGCACATGCCGCAATTAACAACAGTAACAGCAGCACACCGATACTGTTGCGGATCACCACCGCGGAGCCCACCGCCAGCTCTAAAATCCCATCCGCCGCATTTCCGATCCCCGGCAGTGCGGAAAGTGCTTTTTCCACTGCGGAAGTCTTCACAGAATCTAATACCGGTGTGATCAGTGACTGGAACACGCTGATCCCCGTAACCACTCCTAAGGATGCCTTCAGTATCCAGCCGATCGCCTTTTCCAGCAGATCTGTCAGAAGCGCCAGCTTCTCCTCCACCCAGATCCCGTTGATCAGATTCAGCAGACTGTAGCTGTAGATCAGCGGAAGTACCACTCCCAGTAATATTTTCTCCGTTCCATAGATCAATAATAGCATCAGCTGATATCCGGCACCTACCGTAGCGGGACCCGAAGCCACTCCCACCGCCAGCAGATATGTGGGCACCATCAGTTTAACAAACAGTATGATATTTTCCATGATGTCTCTCGCCGTCTGCAGCACATCAAAAAAACATTGCAGCAGAATCACTCCCATCAGCAGATAAATGAAATAAAAGCTTAAGTCCGCGATCTGATGTTTGTCGAAAACCTCGACGAAATGAATCAGCAACGCGGACAGGATTCCCAACACGATCAGCCAGATCAGTATATTTTTTATGCCGGAGACATAAGTCCCCATTCCCCGCATCACTTCCTGCAAAAGGGTCCCTGCCGCTCCAAGTACATCCCCCTGTAATAACTGTCCAAGCAGTTGCGCCGCTGATATCCGAAAGTCGGGAAACAGCTGCTGCATTCCCTTCTCCAGCTCATCCATGCCGTATTCCTGCCACATCATGTCCATCTGCATAACCGCCCCTACAGGATGCCGTAGATCTGCCGGATCACCGCAAGTAAAATCGGCAGCCCGGCAAACAGCACCGATAATTTTCCCAGGATCTCAATCTGATCCGATACTGCCGCGAACCCGGCATCCTTACACATACCGGCGCTGAACTCACACAGATAGGTAATCCCCACTACTTTCATTAAAATACCAAGATACCCTTTTGCATCTCCTAAATATTGCTGCAGACTAAAGAACTCATCCAACAAGCTTCCCGCCAGACCAAGCACATAAGAGAACACCAGTACACTTAGGGCAAATCCAATAAGCAGCGCATATTCCGGACGCTGCTGCCTGAATTGTACGGCAAACAGTACCCCCGTAATTCCCAGTAATGCTATCTTAATGATCTCTGCCATTTTTCCTCCTAAAACGAAAACAGGGTCTGCACGGTATCAAACAGATCGTAGATATAAGGAACGATCCAGCTAAGTACCAGTATCAGCCCCGCCAGGCTGATCAGAAAGGCATGTTCCTCCCTGCCGCTGTGTTTTAAGACCTGGCTGAGTATTGTTACAAGGATCCCTACCGCTGCGATTTTAAAGATCAGTCCTATTCCCATCTTTCCCCGTCCTTTTCTCTTCTCTCTGTTATCCTTTGGTCCGTGTCAGACTAACAGTATCAACAAAAGCAATCCGCTCATCGCCCCCAGCCCCACCGAAAGTCTGCATTTCTGTATCAGCTCCCGCTGTTGCGTCTCTGCGGTCTGTTCCAGCCTCTGTCTGGACAGTTCCATTGCCCGGATCTGCATGGCTTCATCCGCATAACCCTCGTTTCCCACAAAAAGCAGAAACTGCTCGATATCCTCTTTTTTCAAGGGCAGGGGCTTTAACCTGCGTCGGAAGCTCTCCTGCGCAAATTCTAAAAAACCGGCAGCCTCCGAAGCTGCATATTCACGGTAGACACTGTCGCAGATCTCTCCCAGACAGTCCTTACGCTGTCTGCCGATCTGCCGGCAGCATTCCGGAAGTGAGGATCTGTTGTAGCGGATCTCGCTGATCCACTGCTCTAAAATGCAGATTAACTCCCTGGTCAAATGGAGTCTTCGCACCATCTGCTGCCTATACCACAGTCCCAAGCCCAGACAGCCGATGAGGATCAGTCCCCCTCCAAGCATCTGCATTCCATCAGCCCCCTTCCCTTTAAGATCACGATCCTGTCAAACATCCGACAGATCTCATCGATTCCAAGACGTCTGGACGCATCCTTCTCATCCGTCCCGTGTATCGTGGCCAACAGACTGCAGCCACAGGCAGCTGCCTTATGTAATGCACGGATATCTGCATCTTCTCCCAATTCGTCCACCGCAATGACCTGCGGAGACATGGAGCGTAACAATAGAAGCATTCCCAAAGCCTTGGGGCAGGCATCCAGAACATCCGTCCGCATTCCCAGATCATTTTGAGGTCTTCCCCTGTAAGCACCTGCCAGCTCTGAACGCTCATCCACCACGCCTACCCTAACTCCCGGTCCATAAGCATTGCCATCGGACAGCTGCCGGATCAGATCCCTGAGCAGTGTTGTCTTGCCGAATCCCGGTGGTGATACGATCAGTGTATTTTGAAACCGGCCGCCCCGATATAACTGTGGAAGTATTTTATCTGCAGCCCCTTTGACCTCATGCGACACACGGATATTTACAAAAGAAATATTTTTCAGTGTCCGCAGTCTGCTTTCATTTTCCAGCACAGCCTGTCCGCACAGACCGATCCTATGTCCTCCTTCCACCGTCAGGAAGCCCTGCCGGATCTCGTCCGCATAAGCATATAGGGAATCCTGACACAGATATGCGATCAGCTCCCGGATCTCTGCTTCCTCTACGAAATATGCACCGCAGGGATTCTCCTGCCATTGTCCGCGATGATTTAAGAATAACTCTCTTTGCTTTGTCTCAACGACCACCGGTCTGTCCACCCTAAGCCTGATCTCACACACCTCTTGTCCTTTCTCTGCTGTTTCCTTCCAGAAATCTCTTCTCTTTTGTGGAAATATCCGCAGCAGGCTGTCCATGTTCCACCTCCCGAAGCTCACCGGAGTTTTTCCCGTATTCGGCTGATATTTCTTAATTCCCTGTTTCTTCTGGGTTTCATGCTTCTGAATAGTTCAATATATGTTTCCGTGGACAAGATATTCCTTCCATTCTTCTCTTTTTTTCCATAGTGTGCTATAATACCTAAACGATATCTGTTTTTACGAATTTTTTTTGGAGGATATTTATGAACATTATCATTGTGGGCTGCGGCAAAGTGGGCTACACCCTGGTAGAACAATTGGGCGGTGAAAATCACAATATCACCGTAATTGATACAAATGAGGAAAAAGTGAACTCCATCACGGATGATCTGGATGCCATGGGCATCGTAGGAAATGGCGTCAGCTTCCAGACACTGTCCGAGGCCGGCATTGACCATGCTGATCTGCTGATCGCCGTGACCGGATCCGATGAGCAGAACCTTCTTTGCTGTGTCATTGCGAAAAAAGCAGGAAATTGTAAGACCATCGCCCGTGTACGCAATCCTATCTACAATAATGAAATTGCTTTTCTGCGGGAAGAACTGGGGCTTGCCATGATCATCAACCCGGAGCTGTCCAGTGCAGCTGAGATTGCCCGGATCTTCCAGTTTCCTTCCGCAGTTAAGATCGATTCTTTTTCCAAGGGAAGGATCGAGCTTCTGCATTTCCGCGTGACCCATGACTGTCTCTTAAATAATTATGAACTGATCCACATCCGTACCACCTTAAAATGTGATGTACTGGTATGTATGGTCACCAGAGATGATCAGGTGCTGATCCCCCGGGGTGATTTTGTCTTCCGGGAAGGTGATGTGGTTGCGATTGTGTCCACTCCTCCCAAGGCAAATGATTTCTTCAAAAAGATCGGTATCGGCGCCGGCAGGGCACGTACTGCCATGATCGTCGGTGGCGGAACCATTGCTTATTATCTGGCAAGAAGACTTTTAGAAGTCGGCATCCATACCAAGATCATCGATCAGGATCCCTCCCGCTGTGAGCACCTGAGTGAGCTGCTTCCCAAGGCTTCCATCATCTGCGGCGACGGTACGGATGAACGTCTTCTGATACAGGAAGGTCTGGAGAACGTGGATGCTTTTGCTGCGCTGACCGGGCTGGATGAGGAAAATATCCTCCTGTCACTGTATGCGAAACGGACTTCCCATGCAAAGGTAGTCACCAAGATCAACCGTATCAACTTCAGTGGGGTCTTAAGTGATATCAAGCTGGATACGATCTCCTATCCACGCCTGGTGACTGCAGATATGATCATTAAATATGCAAGATCCATGAATGAATCTCTCAACAGTAATGTGGAGAATCTGTATAAGTTGGAGGACGGTCATGCGGAGGCGCTGGAATTCTACATCAAAGAGGATTCTGCCGTTACCAATGTGCCTCTGAACCGTCTGCACATCCGGAAAAATATTCTGGTCTGTTCCATCGTCCGCGGAGGACAGGCTATTATCCCCGGTGGTCAGGATGAACTCCATGTAGGTGATTATGTGGTCGTAGTACTGACACATGCACGGCTGAATGATATTAAAGATATTATTGAAGGGTAATTATCATGAATTTTGCGATATTGAGTTTTATTATCGGATTTATTTTACAATTTGAGGCTTTATTCTTACTGCTTCCCTGGATCGTGGGTATGATCTACGGAGAATATCATGTGGCACTGATCTATCTGGTGACTGCAGCTATTTGTTTCATTTTGGGAAAATTATTAAGCTTCAGGCACACAGGACGTTTTAAGGAATTGTACGTCAGGGAAGGCTTCACTGCCGTTGCACTGGGATGGTTTGTCATGTCTGTTTTCGGTGCTATTCCCTTCGTTCTCACCGGAGAGATCCCTTTTTATATTGATGCTCTCTTCGAGACGATCTCCGGCTTTACGACCACAGGTTCCAGTATCCTGTCCGATGTGGAAGCACTCAGCTATGCCAGCCTGTTCTGGCGCAGCTTCACTCACTGGATCGGCGGTATGGGCGTATTTGTATTTATTATGGCGATCCTGCCGATGATGGGTGGCTCTACCATGAACCTGATGCGTGCGGAGAGCCCGGGGCCTTCCGTCAGCAAGCTGGTACCGAGAGTCCGGGATACTGCGAAGATCCTCTATGGACTTTATATGGCGATCACTGTTCTGGGCGTGATCATGCTATGCCTGTGCGGTATGCCGTTGTTTGATTCCCTGTGTACGACCTTCGGCAGTGTCGGCACCGGTGGTTTCGGTGTCAAGAACAGCAGTATCGGCGGTTACTCTCCACTGATACAGAATGCAGTAACGGTACTTATGATCTTAAGCGGTGTCAATTATACGGTATATTTCTGTCTGTTAAGAAAGCAGTTTAAGGAAGCTTTTTCCTTCGAAGAAGTTCGTTGGTATTTTTTGATCATTTTCGCCAGTGCTCTGACGATCGCCTGGAATATCCGCCCGCTCTATGCAACTTTGGGAGAGACACTACGGCACTCCTTTTTCCAGGTGGGAACGATCATCACCACCACCGGATTTGCCACCACGGATTTCAATATGTGGCCGCAGTTGTCGAAGACGATTCTTCTGCTCCTGATGATGATCGGCGCCTGTGCCGGCAGTACCGGCGGCGGTATAAAGGTATCCCGTGTGCTGATCCTCTTCAAGGCGATCCGCAAGGAGCTGTCCATGATGATCCATCCCCGGATGGTGAAAAAGATCAAGATGGACGGACACAATCTGTCCCACGAGACGCTTCGCTCCACCAATGTCTATATGACGGCTTATTTTATCGTACTCTTCGTTTCCCTGCTGATCGTCTGTCTGGACGAATATGACCTGAGCACAAACTTTACCGCAGTACTGGCCACCCTGAACAATATCGGTCCCGGCCTGGAATTAGTCGGTCCCACCCAGAATTTCGCATTGTTCAGTCCCCTGTCCAAATGCGTGCTGATGTTCGATATGCTTGCCGGACGTCTGGAGCTCTTCCCCATGCTCGTGATCCTGCTGCCGTCCTGCTGGAAGAAATATTAAAGAGTGAAACAACAAATTCCGTACAAAATATCTTCTGAGTCAAGATTTTTGTACGGAATTTATTTTATCGTTTTAAGAATATTTTCTTTAATGCAGGCTAAAATCTTATAGTCTGTCCAGGTCTGATCTTATTGATATTCTTGATCTGAGGATTCTTACGTATCAGTTCTGCCAACGAAATCCTATGTTTTGCTGCAATCTTAGTAAGCGTGTCACCTGCTTTCACCTTGTAACCGATGCCATGAAGCCCTACGGTTTCCTTTACAGCTTCTATAGTAACACTCGTGCGATACTCTCCCCCGCAGATCAGCGCAAACATCGCCTGTCCGTTCTCTGTGATCCGGAAAGAACCACAGAACTCCCACTGTCCGTTTTCGGCATTCCTACGATACAGATTTGCATATTTTCCTGCATTCTCTGACCCCATGCTGATATGCATATTGACGGGTACTGCAAAGTTCCCGGTATCTTTTACGGTAATTCGGTCACCATCTTTTGTAACTGTCAGATCGATGTTCTGAATTTTGGAAAAATCTACATTTTTCAGATCCCGTCCACTGATACTCATTGCGACTCCGTTTCCGTTATGGAGAGCCAGTGTCACATCGGATCCCTGAATGCTTCTCAGCACCTCTACAGGAATTTTTGTCTCACCGGTACTTACAAAATTCAGATTTTCTGCGGTACCGTTTGCTGCCTTCGCTGTAATCTGCTCTTTTGCAGCCGACCAGTTCACTGTATTTTCCACCTGTGAAGAATTACTGCTACCGGAAGTACCTGCCGTATTATTCTCTGTATTTGCGTTGTCTTCCTTCGGAGTATCCTGTTTCGGTCCTTCCGACTGATTCTCTCCTTTTTTGATAGGAGATTCTTTTGTAAATATCAGTCCGTCAGCATCTGCCTGTGCCAGAAGTGCATCATCTGCGGTAAATGCCTCAATACCATCAAAATAAATCACGGAATCCACTTTCCAGTCTCCGGTATATCCTTCCGGAATGATGGAATTACACCAGATGGCGAACCGTGTGATCTTCGCGGTATTTAAGGTTCCGCTCTTTTTCCCCTTGAAAGCGCTGAACGGAATGGTCACATAGCTTGCTTCTGTTCCTTTTACAAAATCACTTAAATATACTTCAAACTCCTCACCGGAATCATCTGCCAGCTGGATTACCAGCTTCTGTCCCATACCGTCCGGATCTACCCACATGGTGATAGCATTGTATGCAGAAAGGTCAAGATCTTCCAGTGTCTTATTCTGTCCGGTCCATACTTCACTCTTTGCCGTATTCAACTGATAGTGTAATGCACCACCGTAGACACCGTCTGCCTTATGATCAGCGCTTAATGTAAAGGAGGAACTGCATCCTCCGGCAGAATTCTCCGTATAAGCACTCTGCAACAGGCCATCGCTGCCTGCATAATAGTCAAAGTTGTCGATGACATTGGCTGCTGCCTTATCCTTGTCTTTCCCTAAACTGATATTTCCTACGGTAGCAAGTACATTACCGTCTGCCACCAAAGATACAGTAGCAGTATCTGCCTGTCCGATCTCTGACAGCATCTGTGCAGTGAAAGTCGCCGCATACTCGCAGATGTTGCTGTCAGCCACCTTCGCAGCTTCCACGATAATCTCTTTGCCGTTTGCCGGATTCCTCACAACAAAACTTACTTTCTGTGCGTTTTTCACACTGGCACAAAATACGGTCTCTTCCTTAATGGCAGCCAGTTCAAAAGGAGCGATCAGATAGCCCTGTGCTGTATTATAGGTCATACCTTTCACGGTTCCCATTTTGCCGTAGAAATTGGTTCCGTTGCCGAATATACTGTTATCACTGTTATAGAATTCAATAAATTCATTGATCAGTTCCTGACCGTAGGTATCATTGTACTTATAGGGTACATAGAAATTGGTATCACCAAAGTTTGCCCATACGAGCCAGTAAGGCATATCACATTTTGCGGCAATATTGCTAATCTCCTGATACCAGTTGTGTCCCACGATGGGATTGCCGGTTACCAGCAGTCCCTCATAATCGGAGCCGTCCTTTTTCATGACACGGACACCGGTCTCGGAGATTGCTGCCACCTTCCCTTTTTCCGCAGCCAGACCGCTTACAACCTGACAGGTGGTCTCCAGATTTCTGAAAAAGCCGTCATCAAAGGTTGCCGGGTAGGTACTGTAATCATCATAATAGTCAAATGCCAGCACATCCACATATTCATCCCCGGGATAACGGGTCAGATACTCTTCCGTTCCGGTTACGGGACCGTTAGGTGAATATACATAGATCATGTTGTGGACACCCTTGCTCTGGAGATATTCCTGAGTATAACGCCACAGGCTCTTATAAGTCTCCACACCGGTGGAAGATCCCCACCAGAACCAGCTTCCGGTATTTTCATGATAAGGTCTGAATAGAACGGGAATATTGTCCTCCTGCAGTGCATTTGCATATTCGGCAATAATATCCAGGTATGCTGTGAAGCGGTCGTTATAGGCACCGCCGGGCAGGATCTTCTCCGCACAGCTGTTAGAAGTATCCTTTGCCTCAGAGAAATCACAGGCTGTAAAGTCATAGCTTCCATCCGCATTCACCTTAATCTTCTCATTGGTGAAATTCGGCATATGCGTGGAAAGTGTTATGATGGCTCCCTGTCCTGCTGCCTGCCTACTGTAGGCAACTGCCTGCTTTAAAGCCTCTTTCGCATCCGAAATGCCAAGCTCTGCTCCGGTCAGTGCCAGACTGTCGATACCATAGACACCACTGATGCTTCCGGTAATCTCCTTGACATCGCCCTCCCTGGCCGTGCTGCTGACCATTTTGTTGATGTCATTTTCATGTCCGAACAAAACCTGGTCTTTCGCCCGCAGCGCCATCAGATAGGCATACAATGCGGTTGCGGAAGTACCTGCATTTGCATCCGAAAGTTTTACCTGTGTGGGAGCATTGGAAACATCTGCCTGGGTACCGACAGCATTGGGAGTTGCTGTGATCTTCACAAAATCTCCTGTCGCATTGTACTGGCTTAAGGTAATATTATCCACATAGACACTTCCCTTAAATTCCGTATTCACTCCTACAAAGCCGATGGTCAGATCTGTCAGTCCCTGGTCAGACGGTGAAAATTTCACCTGTACCCTGGCATGGATCAAGCCATCTGCCAGGGTCTCAATCTCCGTAATCTCTGCTTCACAATTGATACCGGAATTAGAAAAAAGCTTAATCTTACTGCCGGACATTGCTGCAGGATAGTAATAATCAAAACTCAGCAGATTATAGGCTGAAATGTCAAAACCGTCTGCGAATTTGTTTTCCAGCTTTGCCTCGCTCCAACTGTAGCTGCCCATACCGGTATAGTCCAGATCCACTTTCATCATTTTGGAACCATTATAATCGACCACAGTGTTTGTAATGCTGTTGTCATACTGCCAACCGCTGCCATTGACCCAGTCTGCACAGATGCCATCTTCAAAATTATCGATGATGCTGGGATCCTTCTCAGGCAGAGCCGGCTTCTCCGGCTGTGAAGGCTGCTCGCCGGATGTCTGCTTGTCGTACAGTCTGATATTCTCAATATATACGTTTCCTTTGTAATCACACTGATATCCTGCCAGTTTAATGAGTGTTGTCTTTATCGCACCGTTCTCAATATTACCGCCAAAGTCAAAACGGATGGTTGCTCTACGATAGCCGTCCACTGCTTCTCCAAAACTGTCTATCGTAAGTTCCGGTATGTTACCGGCCTCCGTCCATGTCCACTCATCGCCTACTTTGGCAATGCCCTGCACTTTCATACAGTTAGAAAACTTAACATTATCCGGTACCAATACATCCATAGTAAGATATGCCCCATTATGGAGTGCCTCTTCTGTAGTAATGCCGATCTCAAACTCCCCCTGATCACTCCAGTCGCTGGAAGGATTGAAAGCTATCTCTTTTTCGTATACCTGTTTTCTGTCTTTTACTTCTGCCACCAGGACATCGGTAGTCTCGGTCTCACCCTCGTTTCCACCATTCTCCTGCTTTTCTCCATCAGTGGCAGCTTCTTCAACATTTCCACCACTTACAGTCTGTAATGCTTCTTGTTCGATTTCCGTCTGTTCCTCTGCCCGAACCACAATGGGTGCCGATTCGCAGATACCGGAGACCAGCATGACTGCTGTTAATAACAAGGCTCCTACTCTAAGCTTGTTTTTCATTTCTTACCTTCTCTCCTTAATATTTTCCGAGAATGCAGGGGCGCCTTCCTATATTCTCTGTCTAATTCAAGGATAGCAAATGTTCTGAATTTTGTACATTGTTGCTAATTTACGAATTTAGTTTTTATTAATGTGTAATTTGCCTAATTAAACAGCTTGATTTTAATTAATTTAATCTATTCTAGCTAATTTAATCAAAAATCCGAGCAGAAATCTCCGCCCGGATCCAATGTGTAAATCATCTTATGAAATTTTTAAACTTTACAGCCGGTTCTGTCCAAGCTTCCGGAATTATCCGCTCTATTGCAACAGCCATGTGATCTCCTGCTTGTAAGGAGGAATCGTCTTCTTCGTTTCTCCCTCGGCGCAGAGCCATGGTGTCTCCAAGATCTTCGGTACCCCTGTGAACCGTTCGTCATGGACGATCCGGTGCAGCGTATCGTAGCCAATGGTGCCTTGTCCAATATTGGCATGGCGGTCCTTGTGGGAGCCTAAGGGATTGAGGCTGTCGTTCACATGAATCACCGCGATCTGATCCAGTCCCAATACACGGTCAAACTGCGCCAGCACACCCTCGTAGTCATTCACCAGATCATATCCTGCATCGTTCACATGGCAGGTATCGAAGCATACCCGCAGTCTGTCCTTCCGCTCTACTCTGTCATAGATCATGCGCAGCTCCTCGAAAGTTCTGCCGACCTCACTGCCCTTACCGGCCATGGTCTCCAGTGCAATGTTGACCTCGCTGTCATCTGCGTCAAGCACCAGATTCAGTCCCTTTGCGATCTGCTCTACAGAGGCTTCCACTCCGGCGCTTAAGGAAGATCCCGGATGCAGTACCAGTACCCTGCTGTGAAAGGCTGCGGCTCTTTTTAGTTCTTTTGCCAGAAATTCCACACCAAAGTCAAACATTTCCGGCTTCTCCATATTTCCCAGGTTGATAATATAGGGAGCATGAATGACGATCTCCCGGATGCCTGCTTCTTTGGCATAAGCCAGCCCCTCATCAAGTCTCAGCTCTCCGATTTCCTTGCGTCTCGTGTTCTGGGGTGCCCCGGTGTAGACCATCAGCGCATTGGCACCGTACTCTGCCGCCTCCTTCACAGACCCTAAAAACATCTCTTTTCCTGACATTCCCACATGGGAGCCTAATAATATCTCAGTCATGATCTCTCCTTATTTTTTGAATTTATAACATCATTACCACCACTGTTATCCACCGAACCCACTGATAATTTCCGGCAGACCGGCTACCGGATCAAAAGTAACCATGCCATTCCATAATAGGTTACCACTGCCACCAGATCGTTTACCGTAGTGATCAGGGGACCGGATGCTACAGCAGGGTCTACCTTGATCTTATGGAAAAACATGGGGATCACCGTACCTACAGCACTGGAGATCGCCATTGCCACTAAGAGGGATACTCCCACACAGCCGGAGATCCCAAAGGCTTCCATCCAGGTATACCCTTTGAAGAAATGTACATACACTCCGAGGCACAGAAGCGCCATCACCCCCAACAAAATACCATTTAAGGAACCGGTCTTTACCTCCTTGACCACCAGCTGGAACTTCTGTTTTCCCGTCAGATTTTCATCCATCAATACGCGGATCGTCACTGCCAGGGACTGGGTTCCCACATTTCCCGCCATATCCAGTACCAGCGACTGGAAGCAGATGACGATGGGAAGCACCGCCACCACATTTTCAAAAAGTCCTACCACAGAGGATACCGCCATACCTAAGAACAGCAAAATGATCAGCCAGGGCAGACGCTTTTTCATACTCTGGACTATGGGCTCTTTCAGGTCCTCTTCTGCGGTCAGACCTGCTAACTTTGCATAGTCCTCGCCCATCTCATTGTCCACCATTTCGATCAGGTCTTCGGATGTGATGACACCGAGGATTTTCTTATCTTCTGACAATACGGGAATCGAGTCCTCCGCATAATCCAGGATCCGGTCCATACAATCATCGATCTTCTCATGATCGGTCACATAAGGATAAGATTTCAACACCAGATCTTCCAGGTGCGTATTTTCTCTTGCCCGGATCAAATCCTTCAAATCGATGGCTCCGGCGAAAACACCCTTTTCATCTACCACATAGATGGTCATGATATTGTCGTTTTCTCCTGCCTGCTTCACCAGCTCGCTCATAGCCTGCTTGATGGTCACATTTTCCGGGATACAGATGTAATTCGTTGTCATGCAGCTGCCGATTTCTTCCTCATCGTACGACAGCAGCATCTTAACATCTTTTTTTGCATCCTCGTCCAGCATCCGGACAATCTGTTCCTTCTCCTCCGGATCCAGATCTTCCAACAAATCGACGGCGTCATCGGAATCCATCTCGGAGATCACTCTCGCGGCACTCTCCACAGACAGTTCCCGGATATACTTACGGGGTTCTTCAATGTATTTGAAGATTTCCGCGACCTTCTGCGCTCCCAACAGGTGATACAGGCGCTTGCGTTCTTCCTCTGTCATCCCCGCCATCATATCGGCAATATCGTTCTTATGATAATTTAAGAGGAAATCCAGAATCTCCTCATCCGTTTTCTCGCTGCGGAATAATTCTGCCAGTTCGGAATATTTCTTGTTCATAATCTAATTCTCCTTTCTCGTTCTCATTCTTCGATGCAACGTAAAGGGCAAAAACAAAAGAAGCATCACACGATGCTTCCTCTGCATGAATCTCTATGCACAACAAATCAAAGTACAGTCGTCACTTTCCACAGACAGCTGTACCATGCTTGCAGGAAAAAGCACCGTGTTTTCTACTTCGCCCATAACCATCGCAACTGTCCATGAAATTCACCTCCAACTTGTTTTTTCCGTGGTTATAGTAGCACTGTGCCATTTCTTTTGCAAGCTATTTTTCTTATTTTGATAGAGTAAACTTACTGTCAGTTGGAGAGTCGCAGAAGATTCCCTGCTATGGAT
>ERZ1034952.1375-NODE-1375-length-19947-cov-5.459733_pt1 | contig 19947 bp, 9 predicted proteins | sample MGYA00520625_ERZ1034952 | MGnify/ENA primary metagenome ERZ1034952 (study PRJEB33766, sample SAMN09781773) | gut metagenome | biome: gut microbiome | host: Homo sapiens | place: Madagascar | study: EMG produced TPA metagenomics assembly of the PRJNA485056 data... | reverse complement strand
TAGCGCTTGATTATATTGGTAATGCGATGCTTCAGTTGATCAAGACTCAGACAACAGAAGCTATGACAACTATGGTAATCCAGTTGGGTAGCGAATCAACAGTACTCAACATCGTAAAAGGAGACACACTTCTCCTTCAGAGAACAGTTCCATACGGCACGAATGTAGTAGTCAATGAAGTTATGGATGCAAAGGGTGTGGATGCAACGACAGCCATGACTCTTCTCCAGAATGAGAGACTGCTCACAGTTGATTTTGATGACAATGCTATAACAGGAGCATTCAGATATCTCATCAACAACATAGGTCGTGTTATGGACTTCTTCACATCAAAGAATCCTGATAAGCCAATAGATGATGTATTCCTCACAGGTGATGGAGCCCTTATAAAGGGAATCGATGGCTTGTTCAAGGTTCAGCTCAATGTATCTACAAGAGTTATGGATACATTGTACAATATCAAGTTTGATCCAAAGATCGATCTCAAGATTTACAATCCGGTATATCTCATGGTTCCTATAGGAGCGGCTTTTGCACCTATGGGCTTTGAACTTGGAGAGTCAGGCAAGGGTGGCAGCACAAGCAGTGTAGATACAACGCCGCTTGTGATAGCGTTCCTTATCATAGCAGTTCTTGTTGCAGGAGGAGTTACAGCGTACTCATTCATAGCAAAGAACAAGGCACAGTCTGAGCTTGATCAGGTGAATCGTGATATTCAGGCTATAAGTGATATAGAAAAGATTGTGACAGACTGTGAGAATGCACAGAACATCTACATGGATGCACAGAATATGTACAGCTATACAGAGAACCTCAACGAGAATGTTGGAACCCTTATCGCTGAACTTGAGGATAAGATGCCAAAGGGAATCAGCCTCACAGCATTTACTTCTGCAGCGGACAGTGTGCAGTTTACTGGAAAGACAAAGAAGTATGAAGATATAGCAGCATTTGCCATAAATCTTAAGGATATCGACTGTATAGACAACACCTTTATTCAGGGGATTTCTGAGAATGCTGGAGAAAACGCAGGTACAGAGGGTGTTGCATCATCAGATGTCACTTATGAGTTCACTGTCACATGTATTTACAAGGATACAACAGCCGAAGCTGATGACAGTGCAGACAGTGCAGAGTTAACTGCCAATTAAGGAGGTACGGATATGGATTCAATCACAAAGGGTCAGAGAAATTTATTATTATTTTTACTTGGTATAGCAATTCTTGTGGTTCCGATCAGATTCTTCGCTATGAACAATTTTGATGAGAAGAAATCTCTTGAGAGCCAGAAGAGTGAGAGACAGACATATTATAACGAGTTAAAGGCGAAGGATGCCAACAGACAGCAGTATATAGAAGATACGGAGAAGTATACAAAGCAGTACCAGGACATTTTGGCTCAGTTTCCATCGGAGCTGTATCAGGATAACACCATCATGTATCTGCAGGGCGTGAAGGATAAGTATAAGTTCAATTTCCCAACTGTTTCAATGGGAGAGGAGACATTGTTCTATACGCTTGGAACAGGTGCGGCTGGCGATGTGACTGCGGATGATAGTACAACAGTGACAACAGACGATGCTGCTGCAACAACAGATGATGCTGCTGCAACAACAGATGGATATAATTGTTATTCAGCTTCGTTCCCTGTTTCATACGAGGGAAGCTACAAGGATCTGAAGGACGTCATAGATTATATAAAGTCCGGCGATTACAGAATGACTCTTGACAACGTGTCAATAGCTTTTGATGACCAAAGCGGAAAATACAAAGGAGATATGACGATCACTTCATATGCTGTAAATGGTGAGGACAGAACAACAGACCATGCTGATGTAAATGTTCAGACAGGTACAACAAATATCTTTGGAAATCCAACAGTGAGATCAAACGATTCATCTGCTGCCCAGTAACTCGTGACCATATTGAATGGAGTGAATAAAAGAATGGTAAGATCAAATAACAAAGGCTTTAGTTTGATAGAAGTCATAATAGCTGCGGCTGTATTTGCAATTCTGATCTATCCCATTACCACGGCTTTGATCAGTTCAACGAAAACAGGTACTAAGTCAACAAAGAAGCAGTATGCTGTTGAGAAAGCTGAAGAGATCATGGAGAATTTCAAGACTGCTGATATAGCGAAGGATGTCTACCTTCCGGACAGTAATGGTACTACGGCATACAAATTGAGCAAAGGATCTTCAGTTGAGGGAGAACTGACTCTCCCTGACTCAACAAAAGCGAAGTACCATACAACATCATTTAGTTGCAATGATATTTCAATAGGAAATAACTATGAAAAATATAATTGTACAGTAGAAGTGAGTGATGCTGCATATCAGGCCATGAAAAAGGGATATGTCCTGACCGATTCTAAAGATGGGGGAACGTATAAGTTAGATAGTAAGGGTGCTGTCCTCGATACAGGAATTACAGAGTCGGGTACGATCAGAAATCTTGATAGTAAACAGTCGGCAATTATTGCCGGTGCAACATACAATACAACGGCAGAGCAGAACAATATAGACAATCTTGCATATAAATATTTCAAGGATGTAAAAGCTTCTTTATTAAAGGAATTTAAGGTGCTTGATAGCCAGTATATGTCTGGTAACAATATATTTAAAGACGATAAATTCAGCAAGAATACGCTGATCAAGATTACAAAGCTCGGCGATGAATACACTGTAAAATGTATAGTTGAGTATATTGATCATACAGATGTAGCTCAGATACAGGAAAAATATGAAAAGAACGGTTCAAATGTATACAAGCCAACTACATCATTCCCTGAGGATGGTGTTGTGTTTGAACAGAAGTTTACCGTTAAGGACGGTGAGAAGCTTCCTCCTATCTATCTTTTATATGTACCAGCTATATGCGGAGATTCATATACAGCCACAGATACTATAACCATAGATAATTCAACGGTTAGAGACACTGGTATAAATGTATATGTGTTTGAAAATACTGATAAGTTAAGCAGTACATATAAGAAGGTTATAAAGGAACAGTTTAAAAAGGATGTCAGCGATCTGGTTTATAGCAATGCCGAAAGCAACATCAATATTAAGGATGTAAAGGTAAGACTCAAGCTGGCAGATGGGGCGGCATCGGCAAAATTAAATGTATATTCGAACTTTGATTTTGACAATTCTAATTCCGATTATTCTGTAAAGAGGACAACTGAAGATGAGAGCGAGAATGTGTATATGTATGACATAAAGGTAACTCTTACAGACAGTAAGGGAAATAAAACAGTTGTGACAGGAACAAGGGGGAGGTAAAAAATGATTGAAAAAATAAAGCGTAAGCTCAAAAAAGATAATGATCATGGCTCAAGCTTTGTCCTTGTAATAGTTGCTACTACCTTTATGTGTATACTTGCGGCTGCTCTTCTTATGGGTACGTTGATGACCTATAAGCTAAAGTTTTATAAGCTCAATTCCCTGAACAATTTCTATGAAGTTGAGACTGCTCTTGATGAGATATACGCGGGAGTCGGTGCGGCAACGAACGAACATTTGTACTCGGCATATACGACAACAGCAGAGCTTGTGGTAGTTTATGATACGGATAAGCATGCATATACTACTATGGATAATGATGAAGCTAATCAGCTTTTTAAAAAGCTCTTTATAACAGGTTTTACAAATGACGCCAATTATAAGAGTCTTGACAAGCTGCTGGCTACCATGAAGTCTTTTATATCAAATGAGTATTCCGCATCAAACCCATCGGGAGTGGATCTGGTAAAAGATAAACTGCAGTTGATATATACTGATGACATGGGTAATTCAAGAACACAGTATTATGATGGTGGTAATGTAAAGTATTCAAAACAGGGGGCATATACTGGAAAGAATATAGTTTCTGTTACACTTAAAAATGTAACAGTCAAGAGAAGTGTAACTCTTTCAGGAACGACCTCAGGAGATTATGAACAGTCGATTACTACGGATATAGTACTTAGGGAACCTGAGTATAACGTATCATTTGATATAGGCGGGGCAACATCAGACAGCTTCTATGAGTATGCAATACTTGCAGATATGGGTGTTGAGATCGGTACTGATGATGATACAAAAGCCACCAATGTCAATATAAATGGTAATATATATGCAGCTAATGATTACTATAACAAGGATTATAATGCTGATGAGAAGACAAAGGTAACAACAAAGTATGATAAGTTTGATGCTAAAAATCAGGCTAAGTGGGGATCAACAGATAAAAGTGCTTATTCAGGAATTTTTGTGGATGGTAAAAAAACTTCTGTGACTCTGTTGTCTGATGTCATTGTGTGCCCGGGAACCCTTTCAGCATATAATGGTGCTGAGATAAAACTCAGAGGCAGGTCTCAGAAGACAACAGAACTTTGGGCAGATGGAATAGTTGTGGGCGGTAAAAAGCCTGGCGGTTCTATCAGTGCAGCGGCAAACGCATACATATATGACGACACAGAGCTTAATGCAGAGAATTCAAAGATATCATTTTCACGGGACAGCAATTATTTTGGATACAGCTTCAATGCGAAGGATACAAGAAGTATAAAGCTGTTGAAGGATAAACCAGGATACCTCGTTTCAAATTTCAAGCTTAGATCACACTACAGTGACAGCGCGGTGATTGTCAACGGAAAAGAATCAACTCTTGACATGAAGAACCTTAATTCGTTATATATTGCTGGTAAGTCATACATAGAGTTTTCAAAGATGGCATTAGACCCAGATGACAAAAAGGATGGAGATAAGGCGGACTTTGAATATACAACACTTACAGACTATTCCACAGGACAGTCTCTTGATGTAAAGACCAATCAGCTCATGTTCCTTTCGCAGTGGGATGTTAACGAGATCAAGGATCCGGTAACTGGAGAGATAACAAAGATCAAACTGAGGATTCCTGAGTATTTGGCGGACAGTGTTAAAGACATTTTCTCAGACATTCCAAGGGATACAGAAGATTCGAATTCTGTTCTGGCAATAAAGCAGGTCGTGTCGGGACATTCATATTATTATTTAAAGATGCCTGATACAAAGGATACAAATGGTCAGTCCATTGCAGAGAAGTTTGCAGAGAAATATTATGATGCCATTACTGACGGGGTGACAGATGAGTATCTTGTAAATAATGGTATATACAATGTTAAAAAGTATAAGAATTTTGAGGTGAAGCTGTTGCTTCCTGAAAACAGTAAGATCAATGCCAGTCAGGCCGTGACTGCTCAGGCTGACAATGGATCACTGTTCCTTAAAAAGTCAATTGATACAAAAAATAATATTGACACAGTACTTCAGAACATTGCAACAGGCAAGATGTATACAAGTATGTTTGGAAATGTGAGCGCTGATGACAGCAAGAATATGCTTTCAGATATAAAGAATAATTATGCATCAAAACTTGCAGGATATGACAGTGCAGATACAACAGATACTGAAAAGACCAGTGATCTGCTTTCCTATATGTATATCAATATGAAGCATCACCTTTCTATTGCCAATACAATGGACAAGGATAAGAATGTTCTGAATGCATGGCAGCTTGCAGGATACAAGAAAACAGACACTACATATGATACACAATATGATGCCAAGACTGATACATATGACTGTAGCAATAGCGTTACACCTATCAGTAACTTTGTCGACATGGCTGATGTTATTTCTAAAAAAGCTGATATTGAGATACATGGTGGTGATACATCAAAGAATGATGAAGCGTGGATTCGAGTGTATTATGGTGATGTTGAAGTAGCGGCAAATAACAATGATGGATCTGTCAAAGGTATAATTATAGCCGCAGGTGATGTAAGATTTGCAGACAATGTAAAGAGCTTTAAGGGCATGATCATATGTGGTGGAAAACTTATTATTGACCGTAATATGACGATTTCATCTGATGAATCATTTGTTGCCAATCTTCTTGATAAGAGGGCAGAGGAAATGGATGGAGACGCTGGTAAAGCCAATGCAAAGTATGTCAAGAAGCTGTTTAAGAATTACGTTAAGTCAGATGAAGATAAATCATCTACAGTTACTGGAGTATCTATATCAGATATATCTTATGAAGATATCCTCGTTTTCCAGAACTGGAAGAGAAATGTTCAGTAGGGAGGTGGCTTATGAGAGATAAGGTTAGAGATAACAATGGTTATACCTTGGTTGAGATGATCATAGTCATTGCAATCATAGCTATCTTGTCAGGAATGGGTTTCATCACTGTAGGTGCGATCAAAACATCACAGGCCACAGCCTCTATGCAGAAGTTTGATGATGAGTTGTCGGGTCTTGAGATGAGGACAAAGACACAGTCACCGGACACAGCAATCAAGATAGAACAGAATGGAGCTAATTATAATATATTCTACGGAACTTATAATGGTACGACCTTTGAACTTCCGGCGGCAAATAAGACAGCGAAAAAGCCAGATGCGGTTCTTGAGCGCGTGACAATATATTATGATAGCGGATATGATTCAGATAGTGCGTCAGCACCTCTTACAGACCAGATTATTCAGATAAGAAAATCAGATGGTCAGGTTATAAGTGGTTTTGGTGAATACAAGTTTACAAAGTATAATTCTTCTGATTCTGTTGGCAGAGTTACTTTGAATAAGTTCACAGGTGCACATACATATGGCAAAAATTAGGGGGTGTGAAGATTGAATAAGAAAAATAATAAAGGCTTCACATTCATAGAATTGATATTGTACATGGCAATCCTTGGTATATTTATGGTCGCTGTCATGTCAATAGTAGGAACTACAGTAGCCTCAAACAAAAAACATAGAGCACGACAAAAGTTACAGACACAGGCAACTGAGACTTATGACAATATTTCAAATATGGTCATGGGTGCAAATCTTATTATGATCAATGGTAAGGGATATATCCAGAAAGATTCGGCTGATGTAGAAGTCACAGGAAGCTTTATAGTGCCTAATCCATTGTATAAGAAAAATGAGGGTAGTAATAATGTGCTTTATGAGGACAATGATACAGGAAAAATAATCACAAAGGAGACTGTATCTGGAACTAGCAGCAATTGCTATGATATTGATGATCTGAAGCCTTTTGAAGGAGTAGATGTTTCGAAAGATTCACATACATATATTGATGTTGATTATCTGTGGATAAATTATGATTCCCAAATAGGTACAACATCGTTTTGTACAATTTCGTATGACAAGACAAACAAAAAACTGTATTTGTCGAGAGCAACGGATCTGACAGGAACTGGCTATTCTGCTTATCAGAATGCTCTTTCAATTGTAAAAAATACAAATATCAAAGGCGTATCGGATGATAAACTTGATGATGTAAAGAAGCTTATAAAAGACAGCCAAAAAACAATCAATACATATACAAAGTATTCAGATGATACATCAAATGGTACGTTGCTTGCAAAGGATGTAACCAGTTTTCAGATGCAGGTAAATCCTGAAGATAACAGTGTTGCACTTATCATAGGATTCCAGGATAAGAATACAAAAGAAAAGTATTCAGTAACAGGGGTTGTAGGTCTTAGAAACTCATTCGTGCTTAAGTCGCACGAGTGGAACTGATATAGGAGGGAAATACAGTGTTAAATAATAAAAAGATAGTTTTATCTTCAATAGCTATTATATTCGCACTTGTAGTATGTTCTATATTTGTGAATTATACACTGGCTAATTCCGATTCTCAGGCATCCACAGCAGAACAGGGTAGCAGCAAGACGACAGGCTTGACAGGATTAACAAATATTGATATTGCAATCAATAATTCAAATGACTCTACAAAGAAAGCCAGCGGCGAGGATAAATTCAGAATTGTACAGATTGTACCGGATCAGGAAGAGAGTATTGCTGAAATGGATACAGCTCTTACAAAGAGACTTGAGAAAGAGGACGTTGAGACAGTTGTGAAGGGGCTGAAAGACGAAGAGTATGCAAAGACATCTTATCTTTGGAGATATGTATACAATGGTGAGTATTTCCGCCTTGCGGTATTTAATGGATACAAGACGATTGAAAGCGACATGGCAGAAGGAGCGGTTACGCTTACTACATGTACTGTTTCTCAGCTTAACTCGATGGATACAGCTGCACAGGCAATCCTTAATCAGGCAGATTTTGTATACATATGGGCGAACGCCGCAACAGGGGCAAAGTCATACGGTAAAGATGGCTCAGATATAAGTGAAGAGCTTTATAACTGGCTGGATGCGTATACAACTGTAAACAATCATCCGCTTGGAATCTGTACAGGAGCGTTGTGTACAGACAAACCGGGGGACATTGTTGGTAATAATGATACATATCGCATGGGTACCTTTGCATATAAGATCATGACTAAAGGTATGGTTGCCAGATTTGATAATGTTCTTGTAACGGATGCAGATTTCTTCCAGAAGCTTTTCAAGGAAGCTGATGATAATAAGAAAAATCCAGATAATCCATCAACCACTAACACAATATCAGATTTTCTTCTTAAGGCATCGAAGTCTGTAAACGATGACGGATATGGTTTCCTGACAGAAGGTAAGAATACATATTTCAAGTGGTACAATGTTGGTGATGATGCGGTAACCATAGAGGACTTTACGGATCGTAAGCCAACCACAAAAGCTGATACAGCTTACCTTCGTGTCGGTATGGCAGCTGATAAAACGGGTATAACGACAAAACGTAAATCTGATGACTGGAATTTTGATAATGCCAAGATACTTGTAATATCAGAGAACAATGGCAAGGCAATGTTTGATGAGTTAAAGAGCAAGAACAGTTCAACCGACAACATGGCGGATGCTTACAAACCATCAGAGCATGACGGTGATAAGGTATTAGTATGGACTGCCCAGACAAGAGCGACAAATAGTGTTCTTACTGGAAATCTGTATTCTGGTGGTAAGGATGGAAGCAATGCCAATGTTCCGAGTGGAGCTGATATATATCTTATAACTCCGGAGAAACTGGAAGCATCAATGAAGAACGGTTCTGCAGGACTTTCAGAGTATTCAAATTCGGCATCGTTTTTTAAGGATGTGACAACAAAGACTGTCAGCGGTGTCATTACAACATCTGATGCACAGAATATAAAACTCGATGAGCTAGGTCTATTTGCGAATCTGTTGGTCAAGGATGGTGATAAAGTTTATCTTACAGGTAAGAGCTGTGAGGTAGTTAAGAAAACCATATCTCAGCGTGATGAGGAAGGCAATGAGATTCTTGATGAGAATGGTAAGCCTGTAACAGAAGATGTGTACTGTTACGAATTCACAGGACTTAACCCTGACTATGAATATAGTGTTGTTCTTGAGTCTGTAGATGGATTTTTTACAAATACATCTGAGCAGAAATCTGACTATCGTGTAGGTATTGCAGAAAGTGAAGGACAGAATGTTTCACAGTTTGATTTCACTATAGACGTTGCTGACGGTGCTTCAGTAGATGGCTATACATACAGAACTACTAAGACAGGTGAGACCGAGGTAAAAGACTACAATACTGTGGTTGTATTAGAGGATTTTGATGAGAACAGGTCTCTCACAGCAGAACTTGACAGAGATCCGGATAAAACATCAGATATGACCGGAAGGTATTATAATAAGACAGATACTGGAATAGAAGCTCGTATAGAACAGATGAATATCGATCTTTCTGATGTGGCAAATGTAGTTAAGTATGTCACAGAAAAACACAATGCTTATTTGGATTCTCAGAGAGCTCTTGTTGATCCATTTAAGATAAATCTTGAAGATTATGATTTTATCTTTATTGATCAGGGAGAATATGACAAGGAGATTTCTCTTACTGTAACTAATGGACTCAAATCTGCTGTCGAAAAGGGAGTATACATGATCGTATCTTCTAAGGCTGGCAACGGAAAAGGTTCAGGAGAAGGTGGTGGAACAAATCCTGGTGGAAAACCTTCAACTATAGTGTCAAGTCCATCAGCTAAGGCTGTTGCAGATGTTATAAATGCAGGCACATATCGCGATGGCACAGACAATAAATTTAAGGTTTTGGAGATACAGCCAGATTATCCTATTGATGTGGAACTGGCTGAGAGCAGAAAGGGAAGTTCGGGTTCAAGTTATACAGCACATAGTGACGGAACTCCTATCACTGGAGATTACTATACAGTACCATCAGATGTGATACTTGGAAAAGCGAAGGAAGAACTTCCTAGCCAGACTACGGAATATTATGACTTTGATCTTACAAAGGCAAAGATAGCGTATGCACTTAAAGATTTAGGTGTCAGGTACAGTGACGTTGATCTCACACAGGTTTCTACAGAGGCCCTTGTTGGAATGAGCGACGATATTCTGGCGACATATGATCTTGTTTATCTTGGTGGTGATATAAGTGCCGTGGATAAAAGTCGTGATGAAGTGTACGGATATAATCCGTTTGGTAATGATGCTGCCAAGAAAGCACTTGGATATGGTTTCCCAACATTTATTATGTATACACATACCGGTGTACTCCAGCTTGTTAAAGCAAGCAGTACCATTACTGGATATCCAGTGATGGCGACAGGTATAAATGGTGGTACTAAGGACGTATGGATGCCTGAAAATGGAAATGATCTTACAAAGACCAAATATGATCAGTTATCTTCATATGTAGCGTCAGGCAGACCTATTATGATAAGTAATGAACTCACATCTGTCTATGAGAAGATGAATGGTTGTAATGTGAGTGGAGAGGTAAACGTGCTTTCTCAGGTGAATTTGATGAGCGGTTACTGGTTCAAGGATGATGGCAGCATTGAAAGAGGTAACATGTACCTTGATCCTTCATCGAGAATGTATAAACTCCTTGATGAGATTTTTGCCAGAAAGAATTCTCAGACAGCATCCAATGTTTTGTGGGGAATTGATATGTCAGCTGAACAGATGATAGATAATGCTGACAGAAAGTATGGCGATGGTCTTTGGACAGTTAAGCAGGAGAATGGTAAGCAGGATATCATGCTTGATACAGAAGCTCAGAAGAAAGATTGGTATTCCAATAAGAGTGATTCATATCAGGTATATAAGAAGTATGCTATGGTTCCTTCAGATGATAATTGTGAGCTCATCAGTGATCTGGTAAAGAGTTCTGTTTCAAGAGCAAGGATAACAATTGTCAACAAGCCAACAAAGTATGTTCAGGGAATGAAGAGTACATATATAACATCCACTTCGCTGCCGTTTGAATTTGTTGTCAATGGACCTTTGGAGACATATACATACAAGCTTTATGTTGACAAGGATAAGAATGGCTCATTCGAGGAGAATCCAAACAATGATCCTAAAAAGGATTACTATCAGTCTGCATCATTTGAGACAGGTAAGAATGTTAAGGTGACTGTAAGTCTTGACGATACATTCTTCGGAGCTGCCGCATGGTATTTGAAGATAGTCGATGGAAATGATAGGGTTGTGTCAACTGCATCCGGTGTAAGTAAGGTCATAAGGACTATAGATGGCAAGGCAGATATCAATGTTCTTCAGATTCAGACGATGAGTAAGGGACAGTCTGCTGATTATCAGACTATGCCTGATATGTTATATTTTGATATTGAATCTCAGTGGGCGCATAAGATCATGTATTACAACGGAATAGCAGATGATGTAAGATTTGATTCTGCTATGAACCTCAAGCAGACTTCATTGCTTGGAAGACATGAGAATAGGTTTGGTATAGTAGAATATGATTACAGTAAATCAGATGATGACTGGTTTTCAAATCTGGCAGATGCATTGACGGATGATTATGATATCAATCTCGACATGGTTGTCGCCACAGCAGATCATGCATCATTCACTACCGCAGATAATGTAAATGGAACTTACAATTGTCTGGATACATGGGTTGAGGAAGCAGAAAAGCTTGCAGCTAATAATGGCACTGGTATAGATTCAGAGGGACATAACATTGAATACTATACGACAGAACTCGGAAATAAGCTTGATGCATATAACACAGCATCAAACAATGTAGAGGCGCCAAAGAAAGCTCTGGATGAATTCCTGAGAGGCGGTATCCAGTATTGGAAAGGTAATTTCACTGTCACTGACAACATGTCTAATGAAGAAAAAGAAGCTGTTAAAACTGCAAAAGATAAGAAAGCAGAGTATGACAAGTTAAAAGGAATCAAGAGAAATGGTTCAGAAGCTGATATGGTCAAACTTTATCAGACAGCATTAGACACAGGAGAATATTATCTGTTATTCCTTAAATACTTCACAACAGTGGATATAACGAGTGATGATAGTTTCGCTTCGTATGGAGAATTAGGTAAGTTATTCAAGGCATATCGTGATGCAAAGGATGCTGAGCTTGATGCAAGGGATGTATATCAGACTTATCTTAGAAGATCATATGGCGAGGATTTCTTGAAGAATATGTATTCCATACTTGTTCTTGGTCCTTCAGATGATTTTGGAGATTTTCAGATCGATCTTAAGCAGAAGACTTGTGATTATATAAAAGAGTATGTTGATGCTGGAGGAGATCTCTTCTTCTTCCACGATACTATGACTCCGTATTATAAGAAGGGTGCTTATAATCTTACCACTACACTGCTTGATGTTGTAGGCATGAACAGGTTCCATGTAGATATGACAAATCAGTCTAACAGCTATGAAGCTATAGAGCTTGATAATGTAACCGGTTCAACTACACGCAGACCTGCAGGGGTTAAGTGGGAAAAGCTTACCGAAGATGGATATCTATATAAGGATATGAATGGTCATACAGAAATGCCAGCTGGATATGCAAAGTTCACAGGTACATTAACTGAAGCCTGCGATGTATATGATGAGGATTATAAACATCAGAATGATTCATCATGGACAAAGACTAATGAATCAATTCCTGTTATTGATTTTCAGAATTGCAATACTCAAAATAAAAACCAGATGGTAAAGAAACATTGCGAGGCAGGAGATACCGTTGAAGATGTATATGTATATCAGGAGGCATTTAAACTCGAGCATCTTGGCATAATTGAAGGAGAAGGCAAGGTTAATCGGTATAGCAATTTCTTAAAAGTTTCGGCGAAAGCGGGAGAGGAAGGCTATGTATATTACGATGCTGACGATGGTGGACAGCCGATAATCAGTGGCAAGATTACTGATAAAGAATATAGGTCGAAGAACAGAGAACTGTATTATCTGACACCGTATTCTAACATTCCGGCACTGAAACAGACAGCCGGTATATATAACAGTATGAAAGCCAATATTATGAGCTCAGCCTACGCCGATAAGGTGAAAGAGACTGGAAAAGCCGAAGGAATACAGATAAGTGCAATGGCTATGTCATCCATGTATTATGCAATGGATAAGTCTATGGGTGACGGAAAATACCTGAATTATATTTATGCATGTATGGATGTTAATGATGCTGTTAAGAAGACAGTCAGAGATGGTAATCATGATGAGACAGATCTTTCGCAGACTGCCAAGGCAAGCCAGCTCAATGAAGGACTTGTGACAATGTATCCGTTCAATATAGGATCGTCACTTAATATTTCAGGTACTCATCAGCAGGCATATTCACTTGATCTTGAGAACAGTAATACAAAGGTATGGTATACTCTTGCAGGATGTAATAATAACTCGAACAAGAAGGCAAAGTCCTCAATGTATGCAGCTGATCCATATGATGCAATGGAGAGTTATTTCATCTATACATCAGCTTATGGTTCTGGCGCAGTTACATATTGTGGTGCTGGACATACATCAGTAACTGGTAGCAAGACAAAGAATAACGACGAGCGTAAGCTTTTCATAAATGTAATTGTTAATAGTGCTAAGGCTGTACAGCCTGCACCGACTATCACATGTTATGAGGCTGACAAGGAGTGGGCAGATGAAAGTGAGCTTCCTAAGGAAGAAGATATATATGCTTCTACTGGTAAGAAGGTTTACGTAAGAGATGTGGACTCTAAGTCGGATATACCTACATTTGATTATAAGATAACCATTCCTAATCAGACAAAGGTTACAAAGGTAAGACTGTATTATGACTTGGATTATGATGACACATATTTTAAGAATGCAAGCAGTGCTCCAACCAGTCCTACGTATAACCCTGATACAGATAAACTTATAACAGAGTATACAGCTAAGGGTGAGGTTGATCTTTCTACTATAGCGGGTGAAATTAAGGATATTGCCAGAAATGGTGCAAATAATAATCTTAAGCTTACAGATGCACATTTCCCAGCAATATATGGTGGTACATATACATATATTGTTGTTGAGGTTTATTATCAGGGCAAGACAAAGCCTGTATATGCTTTAATTAAGGTTAAGGCATCTGATCCTCTGTTTGAGCTGACAGACAACACGATCGATATTCCAGCATATGACTATATTGCTGAGAAGAAGAATATATTCGCATAGGATATAGGCTCGAAAGAGCGGATCGCAAATAATAAAAAATTGGAAGCCGGGTATATTGCCCGGCTTCTTTTATGTTATACTGTCAGAGGAGAAGCCGATATGACGAAGTCATATGTGGGATAGGAGGAATAAGATCATGAATATAAATGGCAGGACAAGACTTCTAGGGTTATTAGGAGATCCGGTACAGCATACGCTGTCGCCGGTCATACACAATACCTTAAGTGAGATATTGGATATAAATGAAGTGTATGTTCCATTTCATACACACAGACATGGACTTGAAACGGCAGTCAAAGGTGGATATGATCTGAATATACTCGGTATGAATGCAACAGTTCCGCATAAGAATGCAGTTATGAATGTCCTTGTAGATATTGATGAGGGGGCAAAGGCGATAGGCGCAGTCAACACACTGGTCAGAGTGGACGGCGGATATAAGGGATACAACACAGATATGATGGGATTGTCCAGGGAATTGGATGTGTATGGAGTGTCGCTACAGGGAAAAAAGGCGGTCATTTTAGGAGCCGGCGGGGCAGCCCGGGCGGTTGCTTATATGTGTGCAGATAAAGGCGCAGACAAAGTGTTTATTCTAAACAGGACTGTGGGCAAGGCAGAGAACATTGCAGAGGATATGAATTCTCATTTTGGAAGGGATATATTTACTGCATGTGATATAAGTGATTATGCTGTCTTAGGAAATGAATATGATGGTGATGGGTTTATAGTGTTCCAGTCGACGTCTATAGGGCTCGCTCCGCATGACGATGATGTAGTGATAGATGATGAAAGCTTCTATAAGATGGTGAGTGTGGGCATAGATCTGATATATAATCCTTTTGAGACAAGATTCGTGAAGCTGTGCAGAGAGAATGGTGCAGTGGCGTACAACGGTCTGCGCATGCTTCTTTATCAGGGAATAATAGCGTATGAGTTGTGGAACGACATAGAAGTATCAGAGGATATCGCAGATATGGTATATGACAAGCTGCTCAAAGCTGTGAGAGAAAATGTTGTGCTTATAGGCTTCATGGGATGTGGCAAGACAACGATAGGGAAAGCGCTGGCGGACAGACTCGGGTATTCATTGCTTGATGTTGATTCTCATATAGAAAGAGAAGCAGGGGGCAGTATAAGTCAGATATTTGCGGACAAGGGAGAGGCTTACTTTAGACAGCTTGAGACAGACACACTCAAGAAACTTAATTTATCGCTGTCACATACTGTCATTTCAACAGGGGGCGGTCTTCCGATGAGGCAGGAGAACGCACAGGAGCTGAGGAAGCTTGGAACAGTGATCTATCTGGATGTAGAACCTGCTGAAGTCATTAACAGGCTTTCAGGCGATACAACAAGACCTCTGCTACAGGGGGACGATGTCGCAGAAAAGGTAAACAGTCTCATGGCGGAGAGAAGACCTGTATATGAATCTGAGGCAGATCAGATAATTCCTGTGACGGGAAGAAGTGTGGATGATATAGTCGATGAGATAGAGAAAATTATCTATAGTAGATAGATATAGTTCAAATAGTGATAGTTTAAATAGCGGATCGGATTTAATGTGAGAGCTGGAAGAAAGGATATGATAAATATGCAGTCTGATAGAATAAATACAGAGATCAATAAAGTGCTTCAGGAGCTGGAGCTTGATGCGATATTGATAACAGATAGATACAACATGAGATATATCGCCTCATACAGGGGCGAGGGTGTCATACTGTATACTCACAATGACAGATATGTACTCACCGATTCAAGGTACACAGAACAGGTGGAGCGTGAGTGTGAAGGCTATGAATGTATAGATATAGCGGGACTTGGTTATGCAGGTAATATTAAAAGAATTATGGAGAATAAGATACCCGTCGGTGAGCATAAGAGAGTGGGATTTGAGAATCTCAGTATCGGCTACAGGGAGTATTCAGAATATAATGAAAAGATTGTGTGCGCTGATCTTGTCCCGATAGATGGCAGACTTGATGCTCTCCGTGAGATAAAGAATGATGAGGAGATAGAGAAGCTTCGCACAGCGGAATCCATAGGGGACGCTGCATTTAAACATATCCTGGGTTATCTGAAAGAAGGAATCACAGAGAGGGATGTGGCGCTTGAGCTTGAGTATTACATGAAGAAGAATGGTGCTGAGGGACTTAGCTTTGACACAATAGCTGCATCGGGAAAGAATTCGTCAATGCCGCATGCCATACCAACGGACAAGAGACTTGAAAACGGAGATTTCCTTACAATGGATTTTGGCTGCCTGTATGAGGGATATTGCTCTGATATGACAAGGACAGTGGCGATAGGGAAGACTTCGGAGAACATGAGACATGTGTATGATGTTGTGCTCAGGGCTCAGACAGAGGCTATGAAGCATATAAAGGCAGGTGTTCTGTGCAACGAGGTGGATGCTGTGGCAAGGCGTGTCATAGCAGATGCCGGATATGGTGACTTTTTCGGACATGGACTAGGACACTCAGTTGGCTTGTTTATCCATGAGGATCCGAGGTTTTCACCAAAGTGCAAGGAAGTGCTGAAACCGGGGATGGTTATCACTGTTGAACCCGGAATATACCTTCCTGGACAGTTTGGTGTCAGGATAGAGGATCTGGTTGCTGTCACAGAGAATGGATTTATCAACCTCACTGAGTCCGACAAGAGTCTGATAACTATATGATAGTTAAGGGATACAGATATCGAGGAGTAGTGTGATTTATGGAAAACAAGAAAAATAAAAAAACGGGAATATTGTGGTATGTATTGGCGTTTGTGCTGACGGCATTGATATATGTGATAGTTATATGGCTTAAGGATGCCTATCCATTTGGAGATAAATGTGTTTTGTATGATGACGCATATGTACAGTACAATACAATGCTTAGGACATTGATAGAATTCGTGCATGATCCTGACAAGAGTATCATACTGTGGAATCATGGATTGGGCACTGATTTTTATCTGACGCTTCTGTATTACATGGTGAGTCCATTTAATATTATAGCACTTGTACTCGGGGAGTCTTACGTTGAATTGTCCATCATATTGATCATATTGATCAAGAGTGCTTTGATTGCGGATACCTCTCTGTATTACTTCAGGCATACGGATATTGCAGGGGAAAACAGCGGAGCTTGTGAAAAGTATAAAGGACTGGTTCAATTCGCGTGTGCTATGGCAATAGCTTTATGTGGGTATATTGCTGCATATGGACAGAATATAATATGGCTGGATGGTTTGATGCTTATGCCACTTGTAGCACTTGCTGTGGAGCATGTTGTTGTTGGAAGGCATTATGCTTTGTATGTGGCACTTTTAGCTTGCGCAATAGTTGTGAATTTTTATTTTAGTATATATATCTGTTTGTTTATTCTGTTGTATTACATACTTCATAATAAGAATAAGATCGGGGCATTTGTAAAAAATGGTGTGAGATTGTTGGGCTTGTCATTGGTAGCGGTCCTTATGGCGGGAATAGCGCTTGTACCGGCATTTATGTGCATAGCAAAAGCAGGAGATTCGTATGTAAGCTTAGAGCAGAAGGGACTGTCGACATGGGGGAATATAGCCGGATATGTGGTGTCATTTTTCCCATTAAAGCAGATAAGTACAGGGTATCTTTATAATAACAACAATTACTGTGGCGTGGTTGCGATAATGCTGTTGATAGCATTTTTATGCAACCGGAATATAGCTGTTTCAAAGAGAGTTAGGTATGGAGCAGTATTGCTCATTCTTATGCTGGGGGCAAACTGGCTGCCGCTTAATTACGTATTACATGGTTTTACAATACCTCATGGAATGGGAAACAGATTTGCCATCATACTTGTATATGTGGTGGTGGTGATGGCATATATAGAGCTTGAGAATATCAAGGAAATTCGAATACGTGATGCTGTCATAGCACTCGTGGCTGGAATTGCTATGCTTGTCATAGCAATCAAGGATACAAGTAAATTACAGGTAGCATGGTGCTATGTAGGATTTCTTGGTATTGTGGTGATATGTAGTATAGTATTTGTGCTGCTGGCAAGAAAGAGCATAAAGAGTAGTGTGGCACTGGTTCTGCTGTGTATTATATGGTGTGCCGAGATGATTGGGAATAGCATATATACCAGACAGTATAATGGAAATGATGTTTCACTTTTAAAATCTATAGAATATGATAAATGGAGTGATGCGTATAATGATCTGACAGATCCTGATGGAGCCAGGAAGACAGCACTTATGTATGCCGATTATACTCCATCGTCACAGGTGAATTGGTATTCATCAATGATAAATGGATATTTTGTAAATGCCTTTTCATCGATGGGACTTGCAAGATATGATAATGTGGAGTGTATTTACGACGGAACGACTCCGCTTACAGCACTCATGTACAATGTACGATATGTACTCAGCAATTCGGTCAATTCAAATGGTGGGTATAAAGTGATCGATAAGATCGATAAGGCGGATGGTTATTATATATATGAGGCAGACACCTTGGCTGATTATGGCTTCATGGCAGATGAATCTTTGAAGAACTGGAAGGCAGATGGATCAGTGGCGGAGAATCAGTCATCATTTTTGACACTTGGGTATGGAGAGTGTACGGAAAATGATCTGGACGAGATTATGGATGTCATACCGTGGAGCACAGTGACACATGATTACAGTCAGATACTGGGTATGTTAGATGTCTATTCACAGCCGTTTTGCTCTCATATTGAGGAGATGTACTATCTTGGCGATTTTGAAAAGACGGGGGTAGGAAAGTATACATATACAAATAATTCAACATATTCTGCAAGTGTACAGATTAAATTTGTCGCTGACAAAGATATGGATCTATATGTATATAGTTATGATACAAGAGATCAGTATGTAATGATCAGTGTTGACGGTGAAGAGAGCGCAGAGACTTCATATTATGATACTGCGCAGCTGGTATATGGCGGTCATGTAAAGAAAGGTCAGAAGGTCCGGGTGTCTGTATATGGCGGTGCCGCTATCGGCGAGACTGCGGAAAAACAGATACAGCTTTACAGCTTTAATACTGAGTTATTTGACAAAGTGAAGCAGTACATAACAGATGAGACACTCATAAGCGACGGCTTTTCCGGCAATACTTTTAAGGGACACGTAACGGCGAAGAAGGATGGCGTGCTCTATCTGGCGTTCCCGTACAGTGACGGATATACGATATATGTGGACGGCAAAAAGACAGAAAAACTTCTTCTCGGCAAGGGCAATATGGGCGTGGAGCTAACCGGCGGTGAGCATGAGATCACGCTTGAATATCACACGCCTGGACTTGTACCTGGAATTATCGTGAGCGTTGCCGGTGTGATAATGTTTGTGTTTATCTGTCTGTATGACAGCAGGAGGAAAAGTACTGAAGATCTGGAATAAAGCCGGAGTAAATGTGTGAATGAATGTGTGTGGTAAAAAATAGTTGAAAAATTATTTCATATATTATAAAATGTGACAAGAAGTTTGTATCTTTAAGCAAGAAGTTAATATCTTTAAGGAGGATAAGATAGTTATGGCAGAGATGATCTCAGCAGGCGATTT